>Ga0209344_10000696_pt1 | contig 52859 bp, 44 predicted proteins | sample Cruoilmetagenom6_FD_187293 | JGI IMG/M metagenome (GOLD analysis project Ga0209344, IMG submission 187293) | Oil polluted marine microbial communities from Coal Oil Point, Santa Barbara, California, USA - Santa Barbara Oil Seep Sample 6 (SPAdes)... | ecosystem: Environmental > Aquatic > Marine... | reverse complement strand
CTTCTCGTCTTTGCGGAGTTTGCTGGAGGTGAGGGCGACGGTGAGTCCTGAGTTGGACAACCAGCGTGCGTTTGCGGGGGCGCGTTCCCAGTGCTGGAGGGCGGTCAGGGTGACTGCGTCGGCGTCGTTGATGGTCCAGACCTCGGGTTCTTTGGGGAAGGTCATGGGGACGATGACAGGGAATCCCATTTCGGTGATGGCGGACAAGCGGCGGTGTTCGGTGCCCGACCCAACGATGACGAGGTTCTTGTGGTTGAATTCGTCGGCGACTTTGCCGGCAAGGAGTGATTCGAGTTCGTGATCGGTATCGTAGAAGAGGGTGGTGTCTTTGGGAGTGATGTTTGAGAGACATGATGGAGTCTCTGATTTGGACTTGGCAAAGTGCTCGGCGTCGATGAAGGATTGACGCATCAGCGACATGACACCCATGTGGCTTGTTGGGTAGTCGGCATCGCGCCAGCTTGTGCGGTCGAAGCCCATCATCTGGGCGGTGTGGGATTTGTAGATAGGGGGGAGACCGAGCGAGGGGTCATTGAAAGAGTCGGCCGTCGAGATGGTCGCGGTCCAGCCTCTAAAGACTCCCGAGTTTGGGGCGATCATCGCGGTCGTGAATCCGAGTTGGCGGAGGGAGTTGGCTTTGTCGTTTGGGAGACCTGGGCCGATGAGTGCGTCGCGTTGGGGGGTGACGAATCGATTATGGTGCGTGCCTGCGGAGGTCTGATCGAGTGCTTGGGCGTCAACTTCGACGAATGCGTCGATGAACCCGGCGTAGATGTGCTGGTCGGGATCGAGTTGGTGGGTTTGGTATCCGGGCTTGAGGCGGATGGTGTTGGCGGTTTTGAAGACGCCGACGATCGTGCCATTTTCGATGAGAATTGCTGGGTTGTCTTCAGCGGGGTAGGTCTCGGTTGGGGAGAGGTGGATGGTGGCGCCCATGAGGATGTGGCTGGTGGGGCGGTCGATGGCCATGCCGTTGGGGCGTGGGGCGAGGGGATCGGTGGCGATGGTGGTTGCCGAGGTGAGTGCCAGTGCGGCGATAGCGAGGGCTGGGGATATGGATTTCATAAGCTGGAGACTCCTGCCGACCACGACTGTGGGGCGTATTTCTGTGTTACTGAGTGTAGATGGTACCGGAATCAGGGTCTGGGGTGGCACGGATCTGGATCATCCGTGGTTGAACGCGCTATCCTCCATTTTTGTTCACCAAGAGCCCTGATTTTGGGCTCAAATCACCGGTTTAACTCACCGGAGCACGAGGTCGGAAATGGGTATTGAACTGATCAAGGGAAACGCGGTCATTGGGCAATCTGGGGGGCCTACGGCTGTGATCAATCAATCACTCGTTGGGGTGATCGAGGGGCTACGGACCGCTGGAGCCGGGACCTCGGGGAATCCGATTAAGAAAGTGCTTGGGATGCGGCATGGGGTGACGGGGCTCGTCAATGACGATCTCTATGACCTAACCGACTATCCGCATGATCGATTGCAGCTTTTGGCTCGGACGCCCAGCGCGGGGTTGGGCTCGACACGAGATAAACCTGACGCGGCGTTCTGTGAACGGATCTTTGAGGCTTGCCAGAAGCATGACATCCGGTACTTCTTTTATATTGGTGGGAATGATTCGAGCGATACCTGCCGGATCGTTAATGAGTTGTCCAATGAGAAGGGCTACGAGCTCCGGTGCTTCCATATTCCAAAGACGGTTGATAACGATCTGATGGTCAACGACCACACTCCTGGGTTTCCCAGCGCCGCACGGTTTGTTGCCAAGGCGTGCATGGCTGATTTCTTAGACAACATCTCGCTCCCCGGGATCAAGATCAATGTGATCATGGGTCGGCATGCGGGATTCTTGACTGCGGCGGCGGCGCTGGCGCGGCGGGACGATCGGTACGAGCATGAGGGGAGTTCGACGGATGGGCCTCAGTTGATCTATCTGCCTGAGGTCGCGTTTGACACCGAGCGGTTTGTTGAAGATGTCGCGACGATCTTTGATCGGCACGGGCGGTGCCATATCGCGGTGTCCGAGGGCATCCACGATAAAGACGGCAACTCGATCGGCGGACAGCTCATCAAAAATGGGCAAACTGATGCGCACGGGAATGTGCAGCTCTCGGGCTCGGGTGCGCTCGGTGACGCGCTCTCGGATCTGCTTAAATCGAAGCTCAAGCCTGTGGGTGGCAAAGCGGTCCGGGTTCGCGCTGATACCTTCGGGTATGTCCAGCGGTGTTTCCCTGATCAGTCGCCTGTTGATATGAAAGAAGCCCGCGGGGTTGGGCGGTACGCGGCGAGATTGGCGACGAGCGGGGATGTGGATGGGTCGGTGGCGATCATCCGGACGAGCCCGATCGGCGAGGGTCAGCCGTACGCGATCAAGTATCAGCGGATCGAGCTTGCGGATGTTGCGGCCAAGACCAAGCACATGCCCGCGGAGTTTATTGAGGGGCACAACAATGTGAGCCAGAAGTTCCTCGACTACTGCCGGCCTTTGGTTGGGGAGCTGCCGCTGTATGAGCGGATTTGAATATTAAAACAACTGCATGACTGTTGAAAAAACCATTGATGCAAAGCGGAATCCTAAGATAGAGAACATCAATGCGAGAACTGCTCTGACAGCAATGGGCTCGTTGCGTCTAGCACATCGCCATCTTCTTGCTGCAAGGATGAGGATGCTAACCCAGAATATTGAAGAGATTGATTGAGCGATCAGATACGGAACATATCCGGTGGGCATTCCAATAAGTGGAAATGCCAGAATGTACTGAGCCCAGGACATCAGATTGCTCAGGAGTTGTAGAGATGCTCCGATCCAGATCAGCATCAGAATATATTTGGCGAGCTTTGTGTAGTTTTGATCTGCACTAACAAGTTCGAGTTGTGATCCGCACTCGGGGCATGTGCTTGTGGTTCCGTCGCGACGATTGTAGCCACAGCTTGGGCAAGGCTCATCTCGGTCCTTTAGGAAGAGGGTGATCATCGCGTCGTTGTGCGATGGCGGTGGATTGGAGTTTTGGTCTTGCTGCATTTTGATTTGATGGCTTTAGGTAATGGCTTTGCTTTGCAATGCGATTTGATATGGCTGGACTCGCGCGGTGAAGACTCCATTCATGATGGCGGGGTCGTTGTTGACGATTGACTGTGCGGTGTCTTTGTCCTCGGCTTCGAAGATCATGATGCCGATGTGGGGTGGTTCTTGGGTGCGTCCGGCGAGGATGAGGGTGCCGTCTTTGTGGAGTTGTGTGTAGTAGTTGAAATGCTGGCCGACGATTTCTGCTTCTTCCGAGGTCGGGTTGTCGGGCATTTCTGTGCGGGATGGTTCGAGAAAGCAGATGAACTGGGGCTGGGTCATGGTTGATATCCTATCAAAAAACCCACGGCGGGGCGTGGGTCGTGTGGTTTGGTATTGATGAGATTGATTAATCTCTGGTGTAGGCGATGGTTCCTGAGTTGAACCATGAGCCGTCGGGCATCTGGTCGTAGAACTTGTCGGTGGTGTGGTTGTCGTCGATGAATGTGGTGACGATTTTCATGGGGTTGTCGCCCATCGGTGTGGTGGCGGTGCCGAGCATGACGAGGTTGCCTTCTTTGTCTTTGTTCCCGGTCATGTAGGTAATCTTGGTGGACATGGAATCCATCCAGACTGAGACATATTCCTCGTGGGCGTTGTCGTAGCCAATGATTGAATAGCCTTCGAAGGGTTGGCCCGCGAAGTCCATTGAGAAGTGGGCCATGGCGTACTTGCCGTCGAGCATGGGCTCAACGATCATCTTGGCCGGGGCTTCGGAGGGCGGCTGGGTTGGGTCCATGATGAAGCTGGTGTTGGCGCTCCAGCTGCCGACGGATTTCATGATCTCGGCGTGATGCTTGTTGGGGGTGGCGAGCTTCATCATCCCGGCCATCATCTCGTCGGGGGACATCTCTTCCATGTGTTGTTGTTGATGATCGGGTGCTTTGTTCATGTCATGGTCGTGATCATGATCTGGGCCAGCGGCGATGAGGACAGCGATGCCCGCAGTGGCCAGTGAGCCTGCGGCGAAGGTGAGGATTGGTGTACGGTTCATGGGGTGCTCCTGGTTTGAGAGTGTGCGGATGGCAGCGGGTAGTGTCGCTGCTGGATAGGTGTAGTTTCCCCTATCGAGAGTCCGGTGTCACGGTAATTATCGGAAATACCGTAAAATAACCAAACAAGCACAGACAGGTCCGGAATGAGATTTGCAGAATCAGCCCTGAATCCGGGCTATTTGGCTTGTGGATGGGGTTTTGGAGGATTACACTCAGTCCACTCGATTCTGAGTGATTTGAGTTTGAGATTTAAAGAGGGTTCAATATGTTGAAGACTTTTGCTGTCGTTGTGTGTGCTATCGGTGCGTGTTCGTTTGGGGCGTTTGCTGATGGGGTAGTGTGCAATAGCGAGGGGTACTACGGGGCGATTGATACGCTCGGAGAAGCGCAGGCGATCGAGGTTGTTGGGGACATCGCGTATGTTGCTGACTGGGCCGAAGGGTTGAAGATCTTTGATGTGAGTGATCCTTCTGCGATGGTCTTGCTGGGTTCGCTTGATACCGTGCTTGCACACGATGTGCTGTATAAGAATGATCTGTTCGCAGGTAAGATCGTCTATATCGCTGATGGCTTGAGCGGTTTGGTTGTGATCGATGTGAATGATCCTTCAGCTCCTACGCAGATCGGTTCGTACGCGACCCTTGGGCAGGCGATGGGATTGTCGTATCATGGTGGGTTTGGCGATGGGCCTTACTTGACAATTGCGGCGGGCTCTGAGGGTGTGATTGTGCTCGATGTGAGTGTGCCGTCTGCGCCAGTGTTTAAGGATTCGCATTCCACGGCAGGATTCGCAAACGATGTGACGACTGACATTGTCGATGGCGTGGATTATTTGTATGTCGCGGCTGCGAGTGCGGGTGTTGAGATGTACCGCTTGCTCTTTGGGTTTGCGATCACACCTCGCATGCCGACCGATACACCGAGCTTTGCTCAGAGTATCGAGGTTGTTGGGGATATTGCGTATGTCGCAGACTGGTCATCGGGCTTGCAGATTATTAATCTGAACGCTGACCGGAATGACCCTGCGATTGTGGGTTCATTTAATACGAGCGGCCTGGCTGTTGATGTTCAGGTGTCCGGCGGGACCGCGTATGTTGCCGATGAAGAGGGCGGCGTGCAGGTCATTGATGTGCGTGTGCCGTCGTCGCCGGTGGGGCTTGGAAAGATCGGCGTGCCTAGCCAGGCGCTCGGGCTTGATATTGTCGGGCTGGATCTGTTTGTCGCGGCCAGTGGGTTAGGTGTGCTGGCGATGGATATGGGCGAGCTTGACGGGCTTGTGTCCTCGTCGCTGTTGGATCTCTACGCGTGGGGCGATGGGAATGTTTACTTCCCAGAGCACACGGTTGTTGTTGGCGATATCGCGTATGTTTCGCGCAACGGCTTGCACTTGTTTGATGTGAGCAGCGGGTCGCCGGTATTGATCAATACTTTTGGGCTCGGGACTGATACGGGCGGCGTGTTTGTCAGTGGCGGCTCGGCGTATCTCGCCGACGGTGCCGGGTTCAACATTATTGATGTTCGGAATCCCATGAACCTGGTGCTGCTTGGATCGCACGCGACGCCGGGCACAGCGCATGATGTGGTTGTCGATGGCAGTGTCGGTGGCGGGTTCTTTGCGTATGTCGCCAATGGGGAAACAGGTCTGCATATTTTCGATGTGAACGATTCATCGTCGCCTCAGTTGGTGGGGCAGACAGCTACTGGGCCTGGCACGAATGTGAAGCGGGTTGAGGTTGCTGACACAGCTTTTGGCAAGGTGGCGTACATTATTGATGGGTTAGATTTTACGATTGTGTCGGTTGCGGACCAAACACAGCCATTGCCGTTTGGGTCATACAGCACGGGTCGATTGACGCAAGATGTGCTGATCGATGGCGACATTGCGTATATCGCGAGTAGTTCGAGCTTTGATACCGGGCGTTTGGATGTTGTAGACATCAGTTTGCCTTTGAATCCTGCGTTGATCAACTCGATTGATACCAACGGGCTTCACACAGGGTTCAGTGCTCATTATGAGCTCAACAAGATCGGGTCGACGCTGTTTATTACCGATCCTGCCAGCGGCATCACGATGTATGATGTGTCCGATCCGATGATGGTTAGGTTCACCGGAAATTACAACAAAGAGAGCGACATGATGTCGCTGACGATTCAGGATGACATCGGATATATGCGGTCGGCCGATGGGTTGTTTCAGTTGCTCGATATGAGCGAGTGTGCTCCGTGCCCTGCTGATATGACCGGTGATGGCGTGCTGGACTTCTTTGATATCTCCGCATTCCTCACCGCGTTCTCGAGCAACGACCCCGTCGCCGACTTTACTGGCGATGGTGTCTATGACTTCTTCGATATCTCGGCGTTCTTGTCGGCGTTCAGTGCCGGGTGCCCGTAATCTAGTCGGTGATCTGAACACGCTCGGTAATCGTGAGCCCGAAGGATTCGAGGTGCGGGTAGGACGCGCCCGAGTTGGTGATGAGTTTGAGGTGGGAGATGCCCAGACCTCTGAGGATCTGTGATCCTGTGCCGTACTCGACCATCGCGGGGGACACGGACTGAACCGGTTTGTCGGCGTTGTCCTGGTCGATCGGGCGGGAGAGCATTTGGGAGAGGGCGTCGCCGATGCCGTGGGGGCGGAGGTAGATGATGGCGCCTCGGCCGGCGTCTTGGATCATCTGCATGGATTTGGCGAGGGTGTCGCCGGAGGATCTTCCGGTTGACGAGGCGCCTTGTTCGTGGAAGATGTCGCCCAGCAGATCGCGTTTGTGGACGCGGACGAGGGTGGGCTCTTCACTAGCGATGGGGTTGTGGTATTCGTCGAGGTTGCCGACATCGCCAACGGTCAAAGCGAGGTGGGGCATAGGGTCGACGAGCGACTTGAAGGCGATGAGGTTGAACTCGCCTTGGGGGGTCTGGATTTTGGTGCCTGAGATCGGGTCGAGGCGTTCGATGATCGAGGACTGTGAGAGACGGTGCTCGATGATCTGCTTGACACTGCACATTTTGATCTTGTGTTCTTTGCAGAGTTTGACAAGGTCGGGGACGCGGGCCATCTCGCCGTCGTCGCGCATGATCTCGATGATGATCGCCGATGGGTGCAGGCCCGCGAGTCTGCACAGGTCGAGCGAGCCTTCGGTCTGACCGATGCGGACGAGGACGCCGCCGTCGCGTGAGCGGAGCGGGTTGATGTGTCCGGGGCGGACGAAATCTGATGCGCTCGTGTTTGGGTCAATCGCGAGCTGGATGGTTTTGGTTCGTTCTTGTGCGGAGACGCCGGTGGTGAGCCCGTGCTTTGGGTGCCCGTCGATGGCGACGGTGAAGGGGGTGGCGCGGACGGAGGTGTTGATGATCGACTGGGGCGTGAGTTCGAGGCGATCGCAGTCGGCTTCGGTGAGTGAGAGGCACATGTAGCCGCGGGCGACGGAGAGCATGAAGGCCACGGCTTCGGGCGTGACGAACTGAGCGGGGAGAACAAAATCGCCCTCGTTCTCGCGGTCCTCGTCATCGGTGAGGATGACCATGCGGCCGTTTCTGAGTTCTTCGAGGATTTCCTCGATGGTGGCAAAGGCGGGGTCTGCTTTGGGCTCTTTTGTGCTTGGCATGGGCAATGGTAGAACGGGCGGGGGGGGTTTGCCGTAGAGTGGGGTATGAGTAAAGCGAAGATTGGATGTATTGGGGCTGTGCTGCTGGTTCTTGGGCTGTTGTTTTGGGGACTATCCTCATTAGGCATTGTGGTGCCGATTGATCGAATCGTTTTGATCGAAACACCGGGTGGATCAATACCAATGCGGCTTGTGATATTTGATAAGAATGATGCCTACATCATTCCTGGAGATGATTCGTTCGGTAGGGAGGGGATTTTACGGACAGAAGATGGGGCGATTAGAATTGTGAAGTATGATCGCAAGGATGGGTTCGTTGAGATTGAGTTTGGCTCGTACGATTCCACTCTTCGATTAGAAGGGGAGTTCTTTCCAAGAAATGGTGCTGGTTTGTCGGGTACTTGGTCAAAGAATCGTGGGGACAAAGGCATAGCCCAATTGAAGGCAGTTGCTCCAAACATTGTGTCGAACAATTGGTATGAACCCGTTGAATCAGATTCTCCAAGAGCGAATTTTGAAGGTCGTTGGTCGGTGAAGTTTGAATCGTCAGATGAGTTGGCGATCGGTGAGTTCGTTGTTTGGGCTCGCAAGGACGATGTTGATACTGGGTCAGCCCAAGGCACCTTCCTCACCACCACCGGCGACTACCGATACCTCGCCGGACGCGTGGACGGCGACCTCATGCGGCTCTCGACCTTCGACGGGGCCCACGCGTTCCTCTTCCACGCTCGCATGCAAGATGACGGCATGATCGAGGGGGATTTCTGGTCGGGTAACTGGCATCACGAAACTTGGACGGCCGTGCGGGATGAGGATGCCCAACTCCCCGATGCGTTCGGGCAGACGGTGATCGCGGATGAAGACGCGCTCGATGACATGGTGTTCAAGAACCTTGATGGCGAGCCGACGCGGGTGCTTGATGTGCTGGATGAATCGGGTGCTAAAGCGCGGATTATCGAGATCTTCGGGACCTGGTGCCCCAACTGCAGCGATGCCGGGCGTGAGCTTGTGTCGCTGCGGGAGCAGTACGGCGATGATCTGGCGGTCGTGGGGCTCGCCTTTGAGATCACCGAGGATTTCGAACGATCCGTGACGCAGGTCAAGCGGCATCACGAGCACATCGGGACGGACTGGCCGATCCTGATCGCGGGATTGAGCGATAAGGACAAGGCATCAATCATGCTGCCGGTGCTTGACAAAGTTCGGTCGTACCCCACGCTGATCTTCCTCAACGAACACAACGAGGTGCAGGCGGTCTACACGGGTTTCAGCGGCCCAGCAACAGGGGACGCGTACACCGAGCAACGGGCTCATTTCGAGGCGTTGATCGAAGGGATGATCGGGGACTAAATGTCTGGGTGCCACTACTCGCCGTCTTCGGCGCAGTAGTGTCTTCTCAATAAATGACACACTCGGCAATACCAAGACACTACTGCGCATAAGAATGCGAGTAGTGGCACCCGGATCGGATTTTGGATCAGAGCAGTGAACCTCGGAGGATGAGGATGGCGAGGCCGAAGTAGATTGTTAAACCAGAGACATCCATGAGGGTGGCGACCAAGGGGGCCGAGGACGCGGCGGGGTCCATGCCGAGCTTGTCGAGGATCAGGGGGAGCATGGATCCGATGAGCGTGCCCCAGAGGACGATGAGGAAGACCGCCCCGCCGACGGTCAGTGCGAGTGGGGTTGCGTGCGGGGTATGGGTGAAACCTGAAGCGGACAAGATGATGACGGTGAGTACGCCCATGAGTCCGAGGACAGCGCCCAATGCAAGGCCTGTCAGAACTTCTTTCCGCATGATGCGCCACCACGCGCTGAGGTGGACTTCTTCAACGGCGATTGCGCGAACAAGCAAACTTGCAGCCTGCGTTCCCGTGTTACCACCCGAAGCGATGATGAGCGGGACAAAGATCGCGAGAACGACGGCTTTATTGAGCTGTTCATCAAAGAACCCCATGACACCGATACTCAAGAGTTGGAGCACGAAGAGCCCGGCGAGCCAGACGCCGCGCTTGCGGACCATGTCGCGGACAGGGGTGTTGGAATACGGCGCATCGAGGGCTTCCATACCACCGAGTTTCTGGACATCTTCTGTAAACTCTTCCTCGGCGACATCGGCGATGTCATCAGCGGTCACGATGCCGATGAGGAGTCCCAGCGAGTCGACAACCGGTAGCGCTGTGCGGTTGTAGCGTGCCATCGCGCGGACGGCTTCTTCGCGGTCATCGGTGGCGCTGAGTGCAACGAACTGATCATCCATGCAATCAGCGATGGTGGAATCTGGATCGGCGAGGAGGATGGTTCGGATGTGGAGGTCGTCGATGAGTGTGCCGTCGGGTTCGATGACGAAGACCCAGTGGACGGTTTCGGCGTCTTGGCCGTAGCGCCTGATGTGATCAAGGGCGTGGGCGACGGTCCACTCTTTGCGGAGGCGGACATAGTCGGGGGTCATGAGTCGCCCGACGGACTCGGGGTGGTAGCCGAGGATGACCTGGGTGATGGCCCGGTTCTCTGGGCTCAGTCTTGCGATGAGCGGGGTGGCAACTTCAACAGGGAGCTCGTCGAGCAGGGCGGCGCGGTCATCGGGTTCGAGGTCTTCGATGACTCTTGCGGAGCGTTCGCCGCCGAGGACATTGAGGAGTTTTTCTTGGACAGGGAGTTCGAGCTCGGCAAAGACATCCGAGGCGATGTCTCTGGGGAGGATGCGGAAGGTGATCCCAGCCGGTTCGGGATCGAGGGACTCGATGAAGTCGGCGATGTCGGCGGGCTCAAGGATTGCCAGTGCATCTCGGACCTGCCGATAATCTTGGGCTTCAAGGAGTTCGACGAGCTCGGGTTCAAGGAGTTTTATGGTGGGAGACTTCACGGGTGCATGGTATCAGTGTCAAGTGAATTTGGGGGAACACTTTGGGCAAAGCGGCCGCTAATCGGCATATGGCTAATGGCTGTCACAGAGCGGACCCAAGGGCTCAAAGAGGGGGATCGGGGTTTCACTCTGGTTCAAGGCTGGACGATATGTGCCGTATACCAACGGAGGTCAGTTTCTATGAATCGTATGAATACAGCGTTTACACTCTTGGAAGTGGTTGTGGTGACAGCGGTGATCGGGATTTTGGCGGCCTTGGTGGTGCCCCGGTTTGCTGATGCCCGGAATCAGACCACGGTTACATCTGCCGCTGAAGACCTGCACACGATCGCCCAAGCCTTGTCGCTCTACCAGGGTGTCAAAGGGTCCTTCCCACCGAACGCATCGCGGGATCAGGATGCGATCAATATGGCCGAGTTCTTTAAGAACTTTAGCCCATTTGAGATGAGCTCACCGATCGGGGGCGTGTACGACTACGACGGGCCACCCAAGTTCAGTCCTGTTTCAATCTCGATTGTGAGTGAGGGCGAGAACAAGTTTGACCCGTTGCAGGCTGTGGAGCTTGACGAGTTGATGGATGATGGCGATCTGAGGACTGGTCGGCTCAAACTGGTGAATGCACGGCTGCGGTATCGTTTCGCGGAAAACTAATCGGTTGAACTGTTCTATCAGATCAGTTCCGGAATCGGTCGTGGCAATCGATGCACGAGTTGCTCAGCGAGTTGAGTGCATCCAAAGCCGCGGGAAAGTAGTTGTCATTGATGCTGGATTCGACCTCGCCAGCGGTTCTGATACTGTCTTCAAATCTTGATCGCATCATGGAACCTTTTTTCTTGAAGAACTCAAGCTGGAGCATGGCGCGCATGTGGTCGTAGACCTGCCCGCTGATGGCGGTCGCTGAATGATCCGGGTGGTCTGCCGATGCTTGCCAGTCGTTCTCGGCGATGTCCCAGAGTTGATCGTGGAGGCGATCGAGTTTGCCCATAGATTCAACAAACCCGGAGATAGGGGCGCGGGCGGGAAACTCCTGAACAATATCGAGTATCGATTGGTCGAGTGGGTTGGCGTTGCGTGCGGCGCTGTAGAGTCCCGGGTAGTTTAGAGATGTGCCCGCGATGGTCATGAACTCAATGGCCTGGTTGTTGGTGATGATCCCAGCGCCGATCGCCCCGACACCGATTGCGGCGGGGCCCCGGTGCTTGCCGTGGTGGCAGTGGAGGTAGATGGGGTGCTCCAGTTGAGTGATCGCAGCGGCGAGCTCGATGGCGCGGGTTTCTTCGATGCCGTCGTATCCGATCGGGAGGTGGACGATCCGGATGTTGTATTGGGCGGCCAAGTCTTGGTCCGGGGCGATGGCGTCGACGCTGATGACTGTTTTGATCCCCAGTGACGAGAGCTGGTCGTAGTGGGCGGCTGTGGCGGGTTCGTCGCCCGAATAGAGCCCGGGGGCGAGGATGTGGAGGTTTTTGATTGGCTCTGGCCGAGTGGTCCCGGAACGGGCCGGGGTTGTGGAACATGCCGCAGGAAGCAGCAGGGCGAGGACGCAGAATATGAGGGGAATACATCTGGGCATTGGGGTGGGCATCTGGGAGTATATCAGCCATGGCTGCGGGCTACGATTCGCTATGGTGTATCGCGTCTGTAAAAGCTTTGAAGTCGAGAGCGGGCACATGCTCTCGAAGCATCCCGGGCGTTGCAAGTTTCCTCACGGGCATTCCCGGCGGGTGGATCTGGTGATCGCGTCGGGGCATCTCGGGGATGGGGACATGGTGTGCGATTTTAAATCGCTCAAGCTCGCCGTCGAGGACTATATAGATACCTACGACCATGCTTTGATGGTCAACTCGAACGATCCAATCTTGGATCAGCTCACTAAGGACAACCAGGTGCGGGTGATTGTGTGCGAAGATGAGGATCCGACGACGGAAGTCCTCGCGCGGCGCATCTACGAGTTCGTGTCAGCCCAGCTTGCCATAGGCGGTGTCTACACGGACGCCCATGGCAAGGAGTTTGTGCTCCCCGCTGGATTGACCCTAGAACGGGTCCGGGTGTCCGAGACCAGCAGTTCCTGGGCAGAATACGGGATTTCGTAATCGCAAAGGCCGAAATCCGAAGAATGCTCTCAGGAAGCAATAGACCCGCCTCGGTGGGCGTTGTTGTGTATGTAGGAAGAACTCAAGGAGTCTCGATATGTCTTCAAAGATGACCAAAGTACTCTCGTTGGCGGTTTCTGTATTTGGATTGAGTGGCAATGCGTTGGCACTCGGTGCCGAGTCGCCGCCCGATGATTCCCAGAAGCAAGCGATGTCGATGGCGATGGATCTGTCACTCGCGTTTGAATATGCAAGCGAAACAATCGAATCATCGGTTGTTCATATTATTACCGAATCAGAAAACCGCCGGGGATTCCGTCAGCAGACCGGGCTCGGGTCCGGGGTCATTGCCAACAGTGACGGCTACATCCTGACCAACGCGCATGTCGTCGAGGCGGGGCAGTTCATTAATGTCCGGCTCAGCGATGGACGCGAGACCTCAGCAGAGCTCATCGGGACCTTCTCGGAGACCGATGTCGCGGTGATTAAAATTGAAGCCGAGGGATTGGTACCCGCGGAGTTCGGGGATTCTGAAGGATTACGCGTCGGGCAGTGGGTGCTCGCGGTGGGAAGCCCGTTCGGATTCCAGCAATCGGTGACCGCGGGGATCGTCAGCGCTAAGGGGCGAGGGTCGGTCGAATCAGCCAGTGGTTCTGAGGGCAACGCGCCGCAGCGGTTCCAGGAGTTCATCCAGACCGATGCCGCGATTAACCCTGGGAACTCTGGCGGGCCATTGGTTGATCTCAACGGGAAGGTCATCGGGATCAACACCGCGATTTTGTCGAGGTCGGGCGGGAACAACGGGCTGGGGTTCGCGATCCCGATTGATATCGCGGGTGCGGTGATGAACCGGATCATCGAGCACGGCCGCGTAGATCGCGGGTGGCTCGGGGTACAGATGGGCGGGCTTACACCGTCCGATGCCTACGAGATCGGGATTGATGGCGGGGTGGTTCTTGAGCGTGTCGTTCCAGACGGACCCGCTGAGCTTGGCGGGCTCGAGGATGGCGATGTCGTGGTCGCTCTTGGCGGGAGAACCACTGAGAATCTGGTACGGATGGGCAACGCGATCATGCTCGCTCGTCCGGGCGTGCCTGTTGAGATCGAATACTACCGCGACGGCAAGAAACGCCGAGGACGCGCGACTCTCCAAGACCGCGATGAACAGCGGGCGATCGCATTAGGCGGCGCGTACATCGAAAATCTCGGGTTCTTGATCGCTCCAGATGAAAAGAGAATCACACGAGGACGGCGGGTGGTCGATCGGATCACGGGGTTCCGGGTGATGGAGGTGACGGATCAATCGGCCGCCGATGATGCGGGGCTCGAACCAGGTGACTTCTTGTACGAGATTGATGGGCGATCATTCGAGGACGCCGAGCAGCTCAATGGATTCTTTACCACGGCAGACTACGACCATGGGATACGCCTGAAGCTGATGCGTGGGAACTCTCGCGGGTACATCGATCTGAAGAACAACTAGTTTGAAACTGGTTCTTTGAAAGTTGTTTAGTGGGCGTAGGGCGATTTGGGTTTGTTCGAACACCCCTTTGCCTTGAGTTTTTTGATCTTGGCAAGGACTTTATCCGAGCGGATCTGGAACCCGGCTTTGAGCCTTGAGCTTTGGAGTTCGATGCGGGCTTGGCGGATTTCTTCGCTTGTCGGGTCCAGCGGGAGCAGTGACATCGCCAGCCAGGTGCGGACGCGTTTGCGCGGCGAGTGGCGGGCGGCCCAATAGGTGAGTGCTACAAAGATCAGCGCGATCGCGACCGCGGCAAGAACCGGGGCTTGGAAGGATTGGGTCTGGGTCCATGCGTAGTAGCCACAGGCGGCGATGGTGAGCACGGCTGTCATGATCATGAGTCTGGCAAAGGGGATGAGGCGTTCAAAGGTTTCTTCATCATACAGGCTCGCAAAGCAGTAGAACGCGTGCCTGATCATCTCTTCCCGCTGTCCGGGGTTGAGCCGGTCCTCGCTGCGGGCGTTCTCCATCGAGGTGCAGTCATTGATCCGTTTGTTGACGATGGCCAGCATCTCGGGCTCAAAGATCGCGGCACTCTTGGGGTCTGGGAGGATCGAGATCGGGCGTTCTTCGGTCGGACGCTCGACGCGGCAATCGCATGTCATGCAGGTGAGTTCGTGGTGGGGGTGCCCGTGGCGTCCGCGGTCGAGGCACATGAAATAGCGTTTGTGCTCGGCTTGAGCGAGCCTGAAGCGACATTCTTTCCGGCAGACCGGGCAATAGTCGGAGGTGACCCCGATTGGGCGGATACGCAGCACCGTTGCACTGATGAGTGAACACGGCATACCTCATTATACACGAAGTCGTGGAAAAAGTGGCACACAATCTGTGGTTCAGATGACCTACCGTTGAATATGCCAGCATTCTCTGAGAATTCAGCGGGACAGGAAACAAAGCCATCGGCGGTTGTTTTGCTGTCTGGGGGGCTCGATTCGACCACTGTCCTCGCGATGGCGGTCGCTGAGGGCTACGACTGCCACACGCTGGCGTTCGACTACGGCCAGCGGCACCGCAACGAACTCGACGCGAGCGAGAAGATCAGCACCAGACTCGGGGCCGTGTCCCATCGGGTGTTCCCAATTGATATTGGATCGTTCGGCGGCTCAGCACTCACAGCCGACATCGAGGTCCCCAAGGGACGCGATGAATCGAAGATGGCCGACATCCCGGTGACCTATGTTCCGGCGCGGAACCTGGTGTTTCTTTCGATCGCGATGGCGTTGGCAGAAACGCTTGATGCGACGGATCTATTTATTGGGGTGAATGCGGTGGACTATTCTGGCTACCCGGATTGCAGGCCCGCGTTTATTGAGTCGTTTACCAAGACCGCGAACCTGGCGACCAAGCTCGGGGTTGATGGGAATGGCATTGTGGTGCATACGCCTCTGATGGAGATGACCAAGGCGGAGATCATCACGCGGGGCGTGACACTGGGCGTTGAGTATTCGATGACGCATTCGTGCTATGACCCGATTGATGGGGCGGCTTGTAGGGAGTGTGATTCGTGTGTGCTCCGCAGGCGCGGATTCGAGCAGGCCGGGATTGCTGATCCGACGGTGTACGCATCATGAGCGGATCGCTTCCAATATCAGAAACCTTTGTGTCCATCCAAGGCGAGGGAAAGCTGACGGGTGTGCCGAGCTGGTTTTGTAGGGTCTCTGGATGCAATCTCCGGTGCGGATGGTGTGATACGCCCTATGCGAGTTGGGAGCCTGAGAAAACGGTACGGCTGGTTTCGGAGTTGATCGGTGAGGCGGTTGCATCTGGGGTCAAGCATGCGGTGCTGACGGGAGGTGAGCCGATGATGTTCGCAGAGCTGGCGGCGTTGTCGCGAGGACTGGGTGAAGCGGGGATGCACATTACTGTTGAGACGGCGGGGACCCTGGTGCTTTCGGATTTGGTGTGTGATCTGATGAGCCTATCGCCCAAACTCGCCAACTCAACACCGATTGATGATCCGCGTGATCCGAGCGGCGCATGGGCTAAGCGGCACGAGGAACGCCGGCTGAACTTTGATTCGATCAACGAGCTCATCGCCTCGACACGGGACCGGCAGCTTAAGTTTGTGGTGAGCAATCCTGGTGACCTGCCGGAGATCGAATCGGTGCTTGGCAATATCCGCGGGTATCAATCCACCGATGTGATGCTGATGCCTGAGGGGGTAACGGTGCCGAGTCCTGATAATATCGCGTGGGTGGTCGATGCGTGTGTGGCGCGTGGATGGAGCTACTGCCCGCGCGTGCATGTGCAGTTGTTCGGCGACACCCGCGGGACTTGAACCGGATCAGTCACGCCATTTTTTGACAGCGACGCCATCGACGAACTTGATGTGGACGGATTCGTGAACGGTTTTCTCTGTGCTGCCCCCGAAGACAAGGAAGACCGCCCCGGAGTCGTCGGTGCGTTTGGACCAGTTCCATGTCCATGTTTCAGAGCCGTCGTCGTTTGTGGTGGTGTTTGAAGGGAGCCCGAGGAGTTCTTCGACTTCGAGCGCGGAGGTTTCGTTGACCCGGACCTTCGAGACGGTGTTAGGCTGTACATAAGCACCGGAGATTTTGGATTCTTTGGAGGACGCGACGAGGCACCCGCCGAGGGTGAGTGTTGAGGCGAGCAGGATTGAGATTCCGATAGCGGGGAGGGTTGGGGGGGTTCGCATTGGTGAGACTCCGGTTTGGTATTCATAACCCAGACCACACCGGCCGGGCAGTATCTATTCGGATTTATACCGCTCGGATTACCAGTGGTTGACAGCGTAGAAAAGATAATTATGCCCGCTTCGGGCAGGGATACACTCAGCGATGGAATCAGAACTCATAACACTCAAAGACGGGCGGGCGGTGCACCTGCGGGGATCAACAAAAGGCGACGGCCCAGCGGTCCTCGCGTACATCACGGCCCTCGGTCTTTCGACGGAGTTCATCCTCTCACATGCCGACGATCTACCAACATTAGAGCAGGTAGATGGGCACATCGAGATGATCTCGCAGGGGAAGTTCTATTCGCTGGTAGCGATTGATCCTGATTCGGGCGGAGTCGTGGGCAATGCCTCGTACCGTTTTTCGCCCCGGGTCAAGATGTCGCATGTGGGTGATCTCGGGATCGGGGTGCTCCCCGATTGGCAGGGGAGCGGTCTGGGGTCATTGTTGCTGGCGCGATCAATCGAGGACATGCGGGCAAAGCCCGGGATTGTTCGGCTCGAACTGACGGTTATGAAAGGGAATGACCGTGCCCTTAGGATGTACGACCGAGCCGGGTTTGTTGTCGAGGGGCATAAGAATAGGTCGATGCGGCAGCCCGACGGGTCGTATGCCGACGAGATATTGATGGGTTTGTGGATTGGTGATTGAATTCGGCCTGAAATTCTCTTGTGATGGATCGTGACTGCTGGTACAGTTTTGTATCCTCACACTTCCACGAAAGGGATTTCAGATGATTCATCATGTATGCCGACCTGCTTTATTTTTATCACTATGCGCGGGTCTTGCCCATGGTGCGGAGCCGATCGCGAGATCGCATGTTGAGATTTCTGAGGACGGGCATGTGGTGGCGAATCTATCACTTGCACCGGTCGGTCAGTTGGGGCACTCCCCGGTAGGATCAGCGGCTGCTGAGGCGCCGTTTGGGACGGTACCGGATCTGACGGTGAATCTTCGCAGGCAGATCGGCGGGCTCGCGATCGGTGACCTCGATGCCGACGGACTCAACGATCTGGTTGCGGTGTGTTATATCTCCAACTCGTTCCCGCCCTATGAGGACTGGCACGACATGATTTTCTTCAACTCACCGAGTGGGCTCGAGACTACACCATCGTGGCTATCGCTTGAGCAGACCCACACCGCCGATGTGCAGATCGGTGATGTCACAAGCGACACGCTCCCCGATGTGGTCACCATTCATGGCGGCGGTCTCCGTATAGACAATGTCATGGTTCACTTCGGGCTCATCGGCGGTGGTGTGAGAAACGCCGCCGAGATTATCTCGACCACCAGCCCAAACGCGTGGGGCACCTCGGGCAAACTGGTTGACATGGACAATGATGGGGATCTGGATCTTGTGACAACCAACCAGGGTTCGGGGGTCAACTCCCCCACGCGCCCGATGTTTATGTTTCGCAACAACGGACTCCTTGAGCCCGAGACTTCATGGCAATCGAACGATTTGTCAATCTCCAATGGGCTTGATGCACGCGATATCACGGGCGACGGGTTCCCAGATCTTGCCGTTGCTAAGTGGGTCAATTACACCAGCGGGATCTACTACAACACCAACGGCACGCCCGACACATTCCAGTCATTGTTCGTGCCGGGGGTCGATGCTGACAAGGGCGCCGCATTCACGGATCTTGAGAGCGACGGGACCCCAGAGTTTGCGATCGGAGGCGATCCCTCGACGATATTTACGACATTCCACGGCGGTGTCTTTGAAGTCTCCACGACCAATCCCCCGTTTACAGGACCTCAGGAGGTTCATTTCTTCGATGTGGATCTCGACGGCGATGATGATTTCGGAGAGGTGCATTTTTCAGACGGCCGGGCGCATCTCTATCTCAACCGTGACGGCGTGCTCGATACCGATCCTGCGTGGACCTACGACGCTCCAGAGGTCGGGACCGCGATGGCGCTTGGAGACCTTAATAATGATGGCCGGCCCGATCTGGTTATTGGGTATTCGGGCAACACCTGTATCCGCGTGTTCTACGGGCAGACGCCCGAGTGTCTCGCGGATATGACGGGTGATGGGGTGCTGGACTTCTTTGACATCAGCGCGTTTCTCACCGCGTTCTCGGCAATGAACCTGATCGCCGATTTTACCGACGATGGTGTCTGGGATTTCTTTGATATCAGCGCCTTCCTGAGTGCCTTCGGGGCGGGCTGCCCGTGAAAGTTGAAAGAAGGGATCATTTGATTCCTTGTATCGTTTGCACCAGTGTGGCTTGGCCGATGCGTCACGAATAGAGTGGTCAATGGATCCAATCACCCGCCGTATATTTTTGATGCGTTCATCCGTTGCCGCCGTGGGCATTGCAGGGTTACATTCATCCTTGGCGCAGGGCGCAGGTCTATTGATTGATCCTGCAGGCGCCGGGGCTTGGGCTGGGTACGGTCCATTGCTTGAGGATCCTGACAGAATCCTGGATCTCCCCGCTGGGTTCTCGTACCACATCATCAGCCCGATGGGTGTGACAATGGACGATGGATTGATCGTCCCGGGCAAGCACGACGGGATGGCGGCGTTCCCCTACATCAACGACGATGGGTCAATCGATCCTGACCGGTGTGTGCTTGTTCGGAATCATGAGGTTGCAGATTATCACCGGGTACCTTCCGCGTTTGGCTCACGCAATGAGCGACTTGGAATGGTAGATCCGTCAAAGATCTATGATGCCGGTTATGGCAAGCCATTACGGGGCGGGTGCACGACGCTGGTTTACAACCTCAAGGAGGGCAAGCTCGAAAGACACTGGCTCTCACTGGCAGGGACGATGCACAACTGCTCGGGCGGTCCGACGCCTTGGGGGAGTTGGATCAGTTGCGAGGAGGCGATGTACACCAAGAGCGACCGCTTCGAGCAAGATCACGGGTACTGCTTCGAAGTCCCGGTAACGACTTCGCAGTCGATGGCCGATCCAAAGCCGATCTTGGGAATGGGGCGGTTCCTGCACGAGGGGGCGTGTGTCGATCCGGGGACCGGGATCGTGTACCAGACCGAGGACAGGGACGATGGGTTGTTGTATCGGTATGTGCCCAACTCAAAGCCCAAAGCAGTTGGTGATCTGCACAAGGGTGGGAAACTCCAGGCGCTGCGCCTGATCGGGCGGAATGTGCTCGATACACGGAACCACGACGCGGATCTGATTCGTGTAGGTGAGCCGGTGCTGTGCGGGTGGGTGACGCTTGACGAGATCGATGCGCCCGATGATGACCTTCGGCATCGCGGGTTTGCAAGCGGAGCCGCGAGGTTTGCGCGCGGTGAAGGGATGTGGTGGGGGAACCAAACCAAAGGCACCAAGGACAGCGCGTACTTCGCATGCAGCAATGGCGGGCGGGTCGGTGCGGGTCAGGTCTGGAAACTCACGCCGGGTGAGAATGGCGATTGGCTTGAACTGGTCTCTGAGCCCAACGATCCGGCGGTCCTTGAGAACCCCGACAATGTAGTGATCTCGCCGATTGGCGATGTGCTGGTGTGCGAGGACGGCCCGCCGCCTCAGAGCATGATCGGGATCACACCGAGTGGCAGTCTATATCCGCTCGCAAAGAACGCGTACAACGGTTCAGAGCTGACTGGTGTGTGCTTCAGTCCAGATGAATCGACGATGTTTGTTAATATGCAGGGTTCGGGGTGGACGATCGTGGTAACGGGGCCTTGGAAACGATGAGTGAGCATCAACAAAAAGCCCGTTCGCGTGAACGGGCTTTGCGGTGTCGATGATGAAACAAATGTTATCGTCTTCGGCGAACAGCGGAAATCGTCATCAGCCCGAGGAGCGGGAGAGTTCCCGGGGATGGGATGCGGAATATATCGGTGTTGGCCGCCCCAAGCAGGGTGCCTGAGTAGCCACCGATTTCGCCGAAGTATTCTGAGTCTCCGGTATCGAGATCAAAGGTGTAGAGTTCGCCGGTGCTGGACATCGTGAATATTTGGCCGTCGATTTCAAGGAATGAAACGGGGCCGAATGATGCGTCGTAGGTTTCCAGTGTCTCCCCGGAGTCTGAGTCGAACAGGTGGATAAGGCTTCCTTGGAAGTCGGCTCCGAGATACAGATCGTCACCAAGTTCGTGGAGGTCAAAGTACAATCCTGGGACAGGTTCAAGATCTGCTTCTTCTTCAAACTGGCCGCTGAAGGGATTGACTGTTGCGCCGTAGTGTCCCAGGCCCTCGTCTGTGAACGAGGTGACCGCCATGTAAATATCGCCGCTTGAGGTTCCGGCGAAGCCCGATGTGAAGTAGAACTCGTTTTCTTCTTTGTACTGATCGGCGATATCAAAGATCACCCGCTCGTGCCCGGAGCTCATGTTGTATTCGATGAGCTGATCGGTGACATTGGCGAGCATTTTGTTATTGCCTGTGAAGATGATGTCATTGATTGCCAGCCCGCCCTGAATCGAGAAGACTTCTGTAGCTTCCAGAGAGTCCCCGTCAACCGAGTAGATGTCGCCGAGACTGTTGGCGATATAAAAGTCGCTTATGCCGGCAAGCGCGCCGTTGGTGATCGTCAACGCGACGGCTGTTGTGATTATGGTTCGATATATGTTCATTATAATTCTCCTTGATGTAACTATATAGATGTTGCTGGAAAATTGCAAGCCAGTTTTTTGAGTCGATAGTGCACAACATCTTGTCAGGCAAGAATCTAGCTGCTTCTTCCGCTCTCCATTCGTGGAGCGTGCCAGGGTATTGGGAGTGGGGATCTGTTCCTAGATCAAGAGTTCTTTCGGCGGCGGGTGCCCATGAGCATTACGCCTCCGAGTAGCGCCAGCGAGGATGGGGCGGGAATGAGGATCCCGTTGCTGGGGATACTGGTGGCGCCGATAAAGCTACCAGCAAAGGGGCTGATTTGCCCTTGAAGGCTGAGCGACTGAGAATCTAAATCGACCTGGTAGATTAGGCCAATCTGAGACATTGCAAATAGCCCCTCGTCAGTCTCAAAGAGCGAAGAGATTCCAACTTCTGTTGAGAATCTGCTCTGAATTATACCGGTTGTGGAATCGAGTACGACGATTTCTTCACTTACCCACAAGGGGGCGATGAGCAGGTTGTCGCCAGTTTCATAAAGATCAAAGGGGTCAATAAATGAACCTATCCGAGTGGAAGTGTATGAGTTCAGATTGGCATCGAGTGTTACCACATGCGATTCAAGATGGCCCTGGTTAAACTGCACAACATTGTAGATGATGTCGCCGTTGGGGGAAATGGCGAGCCCGCCTGAATGGAAGAATCCTGATTCAAACCCTGTGTTGGTATTGAATATAATTTCTTGGAATCCTGTTTCAAGATTGAATCGGCCTATTGAGTTTCCGGAGTTGAAGAGAATGGTGTTGTTGCCGATATACTCGATTTCATTGATACTTTGAAAGCCAACGAGCTGATTCGACGTGGTGGTTTCATAGGTGTCAGCATCGATGATGCGTACGATACCATTTGTTTCAAGAGTTAGAAACTTATTTGAAATAGAGGCATCACTTTGTGTCGAGAGAACAGCGATTGAGATCGCAACGGCTGAAGCGAAGTGGCTTGTCATGGTAAATACTCCGGAAGATATAATGAATATCATAAAAGAAAACGCACTTCCCATACGGATGTGCGTTTCCTGAGATTCACATATTATACAATAAAATCAGCTTGGCAGTTTATCAAGTTCGAGTTGAACCCGTTCAACTAGCCTGCCAACGGTTTCTGGCCCAAAATCAAACGGCAAGCCCGCCGCGTTGAATAGTTCCGGGAGTGGGCGGGTGCCGCCGAGGGTGAGGGCTTTCTTGTAGACCGCCAGTGCGGCTTCTTCGGATTGCTCAAGGCTTGTGAGCCAGATGCCAAGAGCGCCGAGCTGGGCGATGCCGTACTCGATGTAATAGAAAGGAACGCCGAAGAGGTGCCCCTGGCGCTGCCAAACGAACTTGCGTTCTTCTTCGATGCCGGTGAAGTCGACGCGGTGTCCCTGATGCCCGAATCGGGATTCGATATCGAGCCACGCCTGGGCGCGTTCTTCGCGGGAGTGAGTGGGGTTGAGGTACACCCAGTGCTGGAACGCATCGATCGTCGCGATCCAAGGCAAGAGCGAGATCGAGCCTTCGAGCTGCTTGCGACGGGCGCGGTTGGCGTCTTCAACGCTTGGGTAGAACTCGTCCCAGTACGGCATGGTCAACAGTTCCATCGACATCGACGCGACCTCCGCGAACTCGATCGGCGAGCTGCGGTACCAGACCAACGGTTCCTGGTCGGAGTACATCGAGTGGAACGCGTGGCCAGCTTCGTGAACCATTGTTTCGACATCGCGGTGCTGTCCGGCGGCGTTCATAAAGATGAACGCTTTGCGGGAGCGATCACGCATGTATTGGTACCCGCCCGGGGCTTTGCCCTTGCGGGAATCGAGGTCGAAGGAGGCGTTGCCGTTGTCGGTGCCGTTGGTGTTTGAGCCGTCGCCCATGGTGGCGAACATCTCGCCGAGTTCTGGGCTCAAGCGATCAAACCCGGCTTTGGTCTTGGTGACCAGATCGGTGCCGTCGGTAAACGGGGTCAGTTCACCGCGGCTCTTGGGATCGACATTGAGATCCCAAGGGCGGAGAACATCGAGCCCGAGTTCTTCCTGGCGGGTTGCATCGAGCCTGGCGACAAAGGGCATCGCGTGCTTTTCGATCGCATCGTGGAACGCGTAGGCGTGGGTGGTGTCGTAGTCGAAGCGGTGCTTGGATTTGTAGATGTACTGGACATAGTTGTCAAAGCCCGCGTTCTTGGCGCAGAGGTCGCGTTTGGCGACCATCTCGTCGTAGATCGCGCTGATGGCTTCTTGGTCTTCAAGACGACGGGTCGCGACGACCTTCCATGCATCTTCACGCACCTGACGGTCTGCAGATTCGGAGTACTTGCCCATCATCGGCATGGTCCGTTCTTCGCCGTCGAACTCGACGGTCATCTTGCCGCAGATCTTGTCGTACTCTTGATCGAGCTTTGCGAGCTCGGTTTCGAGAGGGACATTGTCATCACGGAACAGGTCGACATCCGCGGCGGTGTCTCGGTAGAGGACCTCGTGGTAGCCGCCGGTTTTGTCAAACTTCTCAGCAAGCTCTTTGAGCTTCTTGTCGAGGATGAAGGCGACGGGCTTGAACTTGGGCGCGACATCTTCGAGGTACGCGGTCCATGCCGCCTGCTTCGCTTCGTCGGCGGTGTCGCAGGTCATGTTGATGTAGGTGTTGGCGGCTGATTCGCCGATCGCCGCTTCGAGCTCGGAGCGATCCATGAGCCATTTGTCGTAGTCCTCGCTGGTGTTGATGGCGCGGTCAACGAGTGCGTTGAGGAGTGGTTCGACGGCGGACCAGTCGGTGCCGTTGAAGACGGCCGGGACGAAATCTGTCGCTGGTGATGTGGTCATTTTGAAGCTCCGTTGGTATCAGGATCGCTCAGAAAGAGCGATGGGTACTATTACTGGTCAGATTTAGTATATTTTACAAACAGTTCCGATGCAAGGTTGCAGGCAGATTTTCTAGAATCCACCTTCCCCTCGAGTTGGGCATCATAGACGCGGTCTAGAACGGCTTTAAAGGACTCTCCGGGGGATTGTCCCATCTCGATGAGTGTTTGGCCGCTGATCAATGGTTCTGGTGATAGCCCGATGCCGTCGTCGGTCATGGATTCGATGTCGCTGTTAATGGCATTGGCGGCTTGAGGATTGATCGCATGGGCGAGGGTCAGCCCGCCGCAGCAGTGGGGGCGCGAGACAAGCCGCTTGCGATGGGCGGTACTCATCTCGCTCCACTGCGAGATCAGCAGTCCGGCGATCTCCAGCGTGGAGATGAACTGCTCTTTGCCTTGGTTGCTCATATCGAGCTTCAGGTCCCACTTGGTTCCGGCGGCTCCCTTGCGATTGAGTATGCCGTTTCCGAACCGATCAAGAGCCCACGCGGCCATCGCGGTGATCGAGTCGGCCTTGTTATCGAGCGCAACCAATGCTGGGATTCCAGGTGACGAACTCGAATCTGTAAAGATCACCGCATCAAGCGTCAGATCCTGGATTATCTTGGCGGCAATAGCCCGTGATGAATGTGACATCATGCGCTGGATCTCATGGCCGATGCGCTCGATGCTCACGCCACGCAGTTCTGCAGCGTGGGTCTTGATCGCATCGCTGGTCTTTGGATCAATAACGAGCCCGTATCGAGCCGCGAACCGGACCGCACGCAAAGCCCGGAGATGATCCTCTTTCAAACGAGCATCGGGATCGCCCACGGCTCGGAGGATTTTCGCGTCGATGTCGGCTTGGCCGTTGACGAAGTCGATGATGGTGTCGCCATCATCGTGAGGATCGAGGAACAGTGCATTGACCGTGAAGTCACGCCGCTGGGCGTCCTCTTCGGGTGATGAGAAATGCACATGATCCGGACGGCGGGCATCCGTATACGGCCCATCGGAGCGGAAGGTCGCCACCTCGATGGTGGGCCCAAAGTCACGCACAAGCATCACACCAAAGGCCGCACCCACTGCGGCGGTTTTTTTGAATAAACCCGCGATGTGCTCAGGGTGCGCACTGGTCGCGACATCGTAATCCTTCGGGATTTCGCCTAAAAGCTGGTCGCGGACGCACCCGCCTGCGAGATACGCGGTGTGCCCGCCATCGCGCAGTATGCCGATGATCCGGATCGCGGCATCTCGTTCACTGGTATGAGATTTTGGGGGGCGGGGCTTGGGCATTCTTTATTCCACCTGCTCGTCGCGGAGTTGCCTGCTCATGAGCATCGCGATGGCATCGACGGGGTCCATGTGCTCAAAGAGCACTGCATGGACGGCAGACGCGATCGGGAGATCAACCTGATATTTTCTTGCGAGGTCCATCACCGAGCTGGTCGTGGCGATGCCTTCAACGACGCAAAGCGAGTCGCGGAGGTACTGGTCGAGTTTGGTGCCTTTGCCCAGCGCTTCGCCGCATGAGCGGTTGCGTCCTTCGGGGGAGAAGCAGGTGGTGGCGAGATCGCCCGCTCCGGCAATGCCATAGAAGGTTTTGGACTGGGCACCCATCGCTTCTCCGAGCCGAGTCGTTTCAGCTAGCCCGCGTGCCAGCAGCGCGCTCTTGGCATTGAATCCTGCGCCGAGCCCATCGATGATCCCCGCGGCAATCGCGATGACATTCTTGGTGGCGCCCGCGAGCTCAACGCCGATCAGATCGGGGTTGGTGTAGATCCGGAGCCAGCTTGTAGAGAACAGCTTCTGGATCGTCTCTGAGAATCCGGGGTGATCGGAGGCCGCCGCCATTGTTGCCGGGAGGCACGCGGCCAGTTCCGTTGCGATCGCGGGTCCAGACATGCAGCCAAGCGGGCGGGGTTTAGCGTCCGGGTCGTCCTTGAGCACATCGGCAATGATCTGTGTCGGACGCATCAGCGTGTCGTTCTCGATGCCTTTGGCGACCGAGATCACCGCCGCCTCTTGTGGCACATGGGGCAAGAGGCGTTCCCAGACGCTGCGGATGAACTGGACCGGGATCGCATTGACGATGATGTCCACATCCGCCAAGGCCTCGGCATCAGACAAGGCGATACGGACGGATTTGGGAAGTGTGAAGCTGGGCAAGCGGTCAGATTTGCGCGTTTGGGCGAGGATCCCGTTCTCGATGTCGTCGTAACCCCACATAGTGACATCGGCCCTGGGGGCCTTCCCGGCCCCTTGCAGGTCCGGCATGGTCAATGCCCCCGCGCAGACGAGCCCCATCTGCCCGATCCCGAGAATACAGACTCTGGGAACATTTGGTGTTGGCTTGGGGTTAATTGAGGGCATTCGATTCCTTTCGCCGGTCAGCGAACCGTCATTGGACCAGATGCGTAAGTGTTCTGGCTGGGGTGCATATATGATGCACCGCGGTCGCTTACCAATCCTACAGTAGTGGCCTGCCTTTGGCGAGGCCGACAGGCACCGCTGACAGGCAAATATCCTTATTCGACACAATTACCGGATACCGACTTCTTATGAGTGACACCCACACACACGACCACGATTCCCCCATCCAGTGCTGCACGCACCACGACTTACAGGGTGATCGCTGGATTTTCCTTTATCTCGCCGGCGGCGTGCTGGCAATGGTCTCCTGGATCGCCAACGCGACCGGTTCGACCAACGAGCTCGTCGCGACCATCCCAGCGGTGATCGCGGCGTTGCTTCTCGGCTGGAAACTCTTCTACGCATCGTTCCGCGAGGTCCTCAACAATCAGGTCTCCTCAAGCTCACTGGCGGCTCTGGCGATTTTGGCGGCAATGGCAGTCGGCAAGTACGGCACCGCCGCGTTCCTCGCCTTCATCCTGCTGGTCGCTGATCAGATCGTCTCCCGCACCGCAGACGGCGCCAAACGCGCCATTGAGCAACTCATCTCGCTCACGCCAGACGACGCCCGCATCATCGATGACTCGGGCAGCGAAACAATGGTCCCTGTTGGCCAGGTCAGTGTCGGCCAACGCGTCCGCATTCGTCCCGGCGAGAACCTTCCCGTTGACGGCCGGATCATCGGCGGCGAATCCACAATCAATCAGGCATCCCTGACCGGCGAGTCCATGCCCGTAGAAGTTCAGGACGGCTCAGCCGTCTACGCGGGCACCAGCAACCTGACTGGCGCGATCGAGATCGAGGTCACGCAGGTCGGTGCAGAAACAACTATCGGTAAAGTCTCGTCGCTCATCCGCGAGGCCGAATCCACCAAGACCGAACGCCAGCTGCTCATCGAGCAGGTCGCTCAGTTCTATGTCCCCGTCGCAATCTCCGTGGCGGCCGTCGTCTTCTTCCTGTTCTCCCAGTCCGACAACCCTGCAGTCCGCGAGGGAGCCGCCCTGCGTGCGGTGACGGTTCTTGTGGTGACCTGCCCGACGGCACTCCTGCTCTCGTCCCCATCAGCAATGGTCGCGGCCTTTGCGTCGGCGGCTCGTTTGGGTGTGATGATCAAGAAAACCAGTTATCTCGAAGCGTCCGCTACGGTTGATGCTGTAGTCATGGACAAGACCGGTACTTTGACGACCGGCTCGTTCGGCGTTTCCCGCCTCGCCCCAGCACCGGGGATCGAAGGGGCCGATCTACTCAAGGCTGCGGCCTTTGCCGAATCGCACTCCAATCACCCGCTCGGTTTATCTATCCTCCGCACCGCCAAGCAGGCCCGCATCGAGGTCTCCAGCGAAGGATCATTCGAAGAAACCCACGGCGCGGGCGTCAAGGCCAAGACCTCGATTGGCGAGATTACCGCCGGGCGTGGTTCGTGGATCAAAGAACTCATGCCTCAGTCCTCGGCCGCGGTCAGCGATGTTGAGAACCACATCGAGGGCATGTCGGGCGTCCATGTCGTTAAGGACGGCGTGTACCTCGGGGCCGTGGGTCTTGAAGACACCCCGCGCCAGAACGCCAAGGCGGTCGTTGATCGCCTGCGTGATCTCGGAATCCGATTCGTCGCGATCTTCACAGGCGACCGCCTCAGCGTGGGCAAACGCGTCGGGCAGATCGCCGGCGTGGACAGCGTTGAGGCCGAGTGCCTCCCAGAAGAGAAGCACCAGCAGATCAAGCAGATGCGCGAAGACGGCTACCGCGTCATGATGATCGGCGACGGCATCAATGACGGCCCCGCCCTCGCAGAATCCGATGTCGGCGTTGCAATGGGATTGTCCGGCTCAGACATCGCGGCCAACTCCGCGGGCGTCGCGCTGATGACCGACGAACTCAACCGCATCCCGTTCCTCATGGAACTCGCGCGTCGGACTAGAGTCATCATCACCCAGAACATCGTCGTTTCGATCCTGATGGCGATCGTTGGCCTCGTGCTCGCAGCGTCGGGTACTTTCCAGGTCATCGGCGGCGAACAACTCGGTGCAAGTCTCGGTGTCGGTTTCGCGGCCTTCTTCCACTTCGTCCCCGATGTCTTCGTAATCGGCAACTCGTTCCGGTTGTTCCGTTACGGCGAAGACTTCCTCGAAGCCGAGACGATCCAGAAAGAACAAGAACAAGCCGCCCAGCGGCGTGTTCGCCGCGACCAGTCCGTCCGGATCGCCGCCGAGCCGGCGTAATGAATCGGACTACCGAGTTTCCAAGTACGCCTGAAGAATGGTATGAAAAAACCGGGCATGAGGCGGGCGTGGTCCGATTTGGGTACGATCCGTCAATCAGGCGATGGCACTATTTAACAGTTCTTATTTCTGTGCCACTGACTGCCCTTGCAGTTATTTTGACTACTGGTGTGTCTTGGATCATCATGGTCGGTGCTTTCGTAGTGGTGTTTGTAATCATCGGTATCTGTGAGGTTAACTACCGTCAGCAGAGTCAGCGGAGTATCGAAATCGATTACGAAAAATCCGTCGTGCGAATTGCGTATTTTATCTACCCTTTACATTTTTTTGATATAAAACCAAAGCCCGAAGTGGTGATCCCTTTCGAAATCGTCCATAGCGTGTGGACATTCAGCGGGAGGGGGCAATCCAAAACCTTTGTGCATACAACAGATTCAAGATTCGCTATCAATGACTGCTTTCATCGACGATTCGAGTTGGTCAAGCGGCTCACAATGATCGCCAAAGAAGGCGAGCAGCCAGTCAACAAGCCAATCGTCGGGCAGATAGTGACCTATGTCGTGATCATTTTTATCGTGGCCGCAATACTTTTTGCAGCTGATATGCTTGGAATCGTTTAGCAAGTTTTTCGCAGCACGCCCGCATTAAAGCTCCGGCCTTCGATGCGGAACTTGCGTTCGAAGTTCGTCCCGACGAGTTCACCTTCGCCTGCAGACTCAGGAGCATCGAAGCCGGTGTGCTCGTAGGGAAGCACTTCACGGCTATTCAAGAACTCATAAATCGCCGCCGGCGGGGCGGGGATCTTGGGGCGAGCGAAATCTTCGTGCATCGCCGATGACCCTTTGCCCCAGTGGTCGAAGTGTGCCAGGTCCCATGCCCAGAGATCATCATGATCCGTGACCACGCGGAGCTCGCCGCCCGGCTTGAGGCAGCGCCAGATATCAAACAAGGTCTGATGCTGGATCACCCGTTTCTTGTGGTGCTTGTTCTTTGGCCAGGGGTCAGAGAAGTAGAGGTGCAGCACATCGATCGATTCATCCGGGCATCGCCATTTCAAAAACTGGGCGGCGTCGCCGTGCAGCACGCGGACATTGGTGTGGGTGCCCTCGTTCTCTCGCTTGCGGCGGATCCGGTCGGCGGTGTAAGCCGCGAACTCGCCGGCCCATTCGATGCCGAGGAAGTTTGTATCGGGTTCGAGATCGGCCTGCTGGACAAGGAACGCCCCCTTGCCCGATCCGATCTCCAGTTCGAACCGCTTGGACGGATCGGCGAACCATGTGCGAGGATCGAGCCGTCCGGATTCTGGATCGGAGATAACCGAGTCTGGGAGTTCGGGCATTTCTTCGTGTGAGACCCCGACCACGCCTGGGGCGCTGTCGAGAGGTTTGCCGTGTCCGAGTCCGAATGACATAGGGAGGGAGTGTATGCGCGGCCCTATGGTTCGGCATGACCACCCCCCAATCAACCACCCCCCAATCAACGCCGCCTTCATCGGGCTCTCACCAACTCCAAGTCCGCTATGTCGAGTGCGACCCTATGGGCGTGGTGCATCATTCGAGTTATTTGCCCTGGATGGAGATGGGGCGGACCGAGCTGCTCCGCGATGTCGGCATGAGCTACGCGGCCTTAGAGGCCGAGGGCGTGTTTCTGGTGGTGACCAAGGTCGAGGTCAAATACCGCCGCCCGCTCAAGTACGACGATCTCGTCGAGATCCGCACAAAGGTCGACAAGGCGAGCAAGGTCAAGCTGCATCATTCATACGAGATCGTGCTGGTCGAACGGCTGGGCAAAGCCCCCGACGCGGGCGATCCATCCGTGCCCAGCGATGGCGTGTGTGCGGTGGCGACAACGGAACTGGCGTGCGTGGGGACCGATGGAAGACCCAAGGCGTTGCCAGAATGGCTTCAGCTTGACTAACGCATCAAGACTCGCCATTCGATCAATCGATCTCGATCGCTGAACTTGAGTGTGAGGAGTCGGATACCACCGCCCGAACGGGTGACTGCGCCATGCTGTGTGACTGCTCCTGTTCCTGATTGATAACCAATCATGTACGCCAAATCATAATCTACAGAGGAGTAGCCGGGATCTTGATTCCCCAGCAGCAACAATACCTCGGAACGCTTCATCCCTCGCATGAGGACATTGCTTTGAAGATCATTGATCATTCGTGACCGCACCTCCGATTCATTGTCCATCGATGCTTGATCTCGCCACAGCTGGGAATCGAACGGTTGGTCATCAGCAATAGAACGAACTATGAAAACTGACGCTGTTGCCGCAACTGCGATCATCAGCGCGGTGAGCCCGATCCGCCGCCAGTTCTTGGGTGGGCGATTCTCGCTCATCACATCAACCGCTCAATCGCCTGCGAGACATTCTTCACCGAGATCAGTTCCATCCCCTTGATCTTCGGCAGTTTCGCAGAGCCCGCCGCGGGGATCATGGCGTGGGTGTAGCCCAAGCGCGCCGATTCGCGGAGGCGTTGTTCGAGTTGGGTGGCGGATCGCAGTTCGCCGCCGAGCCCGACTTCGCCAATAGCGATGGTAGTGGGGGGGAGCGAGCGTTTGTAATGAGCCCCAGCAATCGACAAGGCGAGCGCCAAATCCGCGGCCGGTTCAACAATCTTCAAGCCACCAACCACCGAGGTAAACACATCACGGTCCGCGAGCCGGAGCCCGCCGTGCTGTTCTAATACCGCGATCAGCATCGCCAGCCGGCTCGAATCGAGTCCCGAAGATTTCCGTTTGGCGCTGCCGACGAAGCCGGTCGCGGTCAATGCTTGGATTTCGACGCAGACGCAGCGGGAGCCGTGCATCGCGGGGCAGACGATTGCTCCGGGTCGGTGTTCGCTGCCGCCTTGGATCGCGGCGACAGACATCCCGCCGGGGAGTTGCTGTAAACCCTGCCCGGTCATCTCGAAGATGCCGAGTTCGAGTGTTGTTCCGAAGCGGTTCTTGATCGCGCGGACGATGCGGGCACTGTGGTACCGGTCCCCCTCAAAGTACAGCACCGCATCGACCATATGCTCAAGCATCCGAGGCCCCGCCAGCGTGCCCTCCTTGGTGACATGCCCAACCAGCACAATCGAGATCCCGGTCGCTTTGGCGAAGTACACCAGTTCGCTGCAGCAGCGGCGCAGCTGCGTCACCGATCCGGGAGCCGCTTCGAGATCGGCCTTGTAAATCATCTGGATCGAATCAATCACGCACACATCCGGCTTAATCTTCCGCGCCTGATCAAGAATCCGCGCCAGGTTCGTATCCGCAAGCACGAACAACCCATCAGCATCCGCCACGCCCAATCGGTCCGCACGCAGCTGAATCTGCTGCGATGATTCTTCAGACGACACATACAGCACCTTGCTCGTCCAGTCCGCTTGCTTGGCGTCCATGTTGATCGGCGACGCCCACGCGCCCGCTGCTTGCAGAAGTAGAGTCGATTTCCCGATCCCGGGTTCGCCGCCGACAAGGACGACGGAGCCGGGGACGAGGCCCTTTGTTGGGTCGGCTTCTGTGCCGCCCAGCACACGATCAAACTCCGTGATCCCGGTGGGGAGTCTCCGGATCGGGCCGGTGGTGGACATGATCTCGGTGATCGAGGTTGCGGTGGGGGTGTCGGTTCCGGCCTTGGTTTCCACCCAAGAACTCCCGCGGTGCGGGTCGCTGTCGGCTGATTTGTCAAACTGGGATTCTTCGAGCGAGTCCCACGTGCCACAGTCCGAGCATTTGCCCATCCAGGAGTTGTGGGTCGAGCCGCAGTTGGTGCAGATATAGATGGTGCGTGTTTTGCTCATATGAGTTCATCATAGCCATCCGAAAGCCAGCCGAACGGGATCTGTTCGGTGTTCGGCGTGCGTAGACTATCTATAACCGATGACAGACCCCTCTCCCAGCACGATTCAGACCACCGCAAAGCCCAAAAAGCGTCGTCGGCTGCTGCTCTGGCTGGTCGGGGTGCCCGCGGTGCTGTTTGTCGGGGCCGTTATTTTGGCGAGTTCAGGGGGGCTGACCAGATTCGTCATCCCCATCATCGAGCGCGAAACTGGTCTCGAGGTCACCCAAGGTACCGTCGTGCTGATGCCGACGACCGAGATCCAGCTCCGGGACGCGATCCTGAGAGCACCAGATATTGATGGAATCGGTGGCGAGATCATCCGTCTCGATACCGCGACGATCTCGGTCAACTGGGGCTCGATTATGTCGGGGTCCAAAGCGATCAGCAGCGTACTCATCGACCACCCCAGGCTCCGGGTCAGCCAGGACACACAAACAGGTATCCTCAATCTTCAATCGTTGACACTCCAGCAATCCGGAGGGGGCGGGGCCGTAACCCCAGCGATCATTATCAACAACGGGGTCATCGAGGTCGGGGAGCACAGCGGCGGGGGGTACACTGCGCTCAAAGAGCTCTCGGTCGCAGGGAGTCTGGCTCGGCCGGATTCAGATGGAGTGGCAAAGTTCAACTTTATCGCGACCTCAACGCAGCCTTCTATGTCTTCGGGTCTTCAAGATTCCTTCGGTGATTTCCAGATCAATGGCACCGTGTCCAAGGATGGTGTTGCAGGCGCGATGACCGGACTGACACTCGACGACTGGCCCGCGCGGATTGTCCCATCAAATGTACGCGGAATCTATGAATCACTCGCCCTGAGCGGCAAGCTCGCTCCGACCCGCTTCCGGGTAGATCCCGATGGTCAGCTCAAGGTCACGCTCATTCTTGATGGCGTTGATGTCAGCATGCCGTTTATTCCACTCTCAGACTTCGTGGGACCTGAACAGTTCCTGCGGATGCGATCGACCAAGGGGACCATCGACTTTGTCAATGGCGGGCTGATCGCAAAGCTCGAAGGCGACATCGACGACCTGCTCTACAAGCTCGATCTTGAATATCAGGGGTACTCTCAGACCAGCCCCTTTGATTGTGATCTGCAGACACGCTTCCGGATCGAAGAAGGCTTCCGTCCGCTCCGGTTTTTGCCGGATCGGGTATCTGAAAAACTTGACCGGTTCTCAGGGCTAGAGGCTGATATTCTGGCGACTGTCCACCTCGAACGGCTCGGTGAAGATACCGCAATCTTGGTCTCGGGAAAGGCCGATGTTTCGAACGGATCAGCCAAGTACACGGAGTTCATGTATCCGTTCGAGAATGTCGCCGGCGTCATCTCATTCACTCCCGACGGGGTTCTGATCGATAACATCACGGGCACGGGGCCTACCGGTGCAAGGCTTCTTGCCAACGGGCATTTCGATGGACTCGGCGAAGACTCGGTTGTCGAGATCATCATTGCCGTGGAAAATCTGCCCATCGACCACCTGCTGATGGGCGCGATGGACGACGATCAACAAGATCTGGTGGATACCCTTTTCTCTCGGCAGAAGTATGACCACCTACTCGAATCGGGTTATCTGCTTACCCCAGAGCAGCGTAAAGAAATCACCCAGAACCGCGATGCTCTGGTCAGCAGGATTGCTTCGCTGTCAGCGGGCTCGGACGAATCAGAGCGGGCAAAGCTCTCAGGTGAGCTGGCAACGATGAACACGAGACTCCGCGTCCCGGAGTTTGACTTTGGCGGGCTCATCGAGGTCGAGGTCACGCTTCAACGACACCCTGAAATGCCAGAAAATGATCGCTGGACCACGGACATCGCGGCATTGATCCCCAGCGCGGGGATCGTCCCCAAGCAGTTCCCGCTCCCGATTGTCGCGAAGGATGTCGAGATCACCATCGCCAACAACTCGGTGTACCTCAGCGGGGGACGGTATGTTGGGCTCAGCGGCGGGTCAGCCACGGTTGATGCGAGGTTCGAAACCCGTGAGGGGTTCGATGATCCTCAGCCGTATGTAGAGATCAAGGCCCGCGAGATTCCGATCGATGAACGACTGGTCGCCGCGATTCCAGGGTACTACGACACTCAACCCGCAGACCCCAGTGAGATCACCCTCCGGAGGATTCTGGATCGGCTCCGCATGCAGGGAATTGTCGAGGCGGATGCCCGGATCGGGCCGGGGGCTGACGGGCGTGTTGTGTATGAAGTCGAGGCCGGGGTGATTACGGGCTCAGCGCATCCGCTTGCGATGGGGCTCCAGTTGCTCGATGATCCCTCGGAAGCGGCTGTCAACGACCTCGGTCTGGAATCAGTGCGGCTTACTGATATGACCGGGACCATCTCGGTAACCGAATCACTCATCGTTGTTTTCCTTGAGGGATTGATGGAGTCCCCGTCGCAGCCGATCCCGCCAACTCCAATCGAGATGCTGACCCAACTCACGCTCCCCCATCAGCCCAAGTTCGGGAACATCAAGCGTCAGGACGGGCTGCTGCCCTTTGAGGCGGGCCCTCCGGTTTCCGGCCCGGCGATCTATACACGCGTCCGCGCCGATGGGCTAGATATCGCGATGCCCCTTGAGCACGCGATCGCGGTGCTGTCCCCAAACTTTGCAAAGCGGGTTGTGGAATGGAGAGAACAGTACGATCCGGACGGCGTGCTCGATATCCTCGCGACTCTTGAGGGCCGCGTCGGTGGATCGCTCAATACAAATCTTCAGATCAATCAGATCGACTCGGTCGGATTCTCATTCGAGGACCACCGCTATCAGCTGGGGACATCCATCGGACCGATCGCTCTTGATCTGGGGATTCGTCCAAGGCTCGAAAGCCGGGGATTTAGTATCCCGTTCAGTATCGATCATGAGCCGATGGGGGAAATCGGTCTCGCCGGATCGATCCGTCTGGCGCAGGGTGGACAGCTGCTCGAACTCAATGACGAACCCTCGATCCGTCTGTCGATGGACAACGGTCGGCTCGGGTCGCCCGGTGTCCGGGCGATTGTCGATCGCATGGGCTCGGGTGGTTCGAAGGGGGCCGGAGATTTCTTTGAGTTCTACGGTCTCGACGGCGAGTTTGATCTGCTCATAGACATCACCCCGCTCGACGGTGCGCGGTTCTCAAAGGCCCCGCGAGGTCAGCTCGCTTTGCCAAATGTCGAGATCGACGGGTCCCTGATACCCCGGACTCTCACACTTGAACGCAACGGCGACACGCTCGAGTTCTGGAACGACGAAATAGTTCTTGATGAAGGCGGAGAAGAAATCAAGCGAGAGAATAAGCTCGATGGCTCGATCAGATTCGACGGGCTCGATGGGTATTTCGATCACATTGTCGCGACCAACGATGAATACGCCCTCTCGGTTGACGGGAAGTGGAGCGTTACTCCTGGTGACGGTGCGTGGATTGATATCACGATGGGCGCCTCAGGCGATGTCCTCAATGGTCCGATGCGTGTGATCCTCCCCGACACACTTACAAGGGTTGTCGATCAGCTCGAGGTTCACGCCGCGGGACCGATTGATCTTGAGTATCTGCACATTGTTGCAGATAAGCTCGGAACCGAATCGACGACTTTCGAAATTGATGGCTCAGCGACGATGCTGGATGTCAGTGCGCTTGTTGGTGTCCCAATCTCTGAGCTCGACGGACGGGTGGATTTCAGTGTGGTCTCTGGCGAGAAGCCCGAAGGATCGGATTCGCCCCGCCTTGAGTATCAGCTCGATCTTGAAGCATCTCGGTTGCGGGCCGGGCTCCTCCGAGTACACAACGCCGAGGCGAGGATCATCAACGATCCCGACACGCTGGGCGTGGTGCTTGTCCCAGATTTCAGGGCCGGGATGCACGGCGGGATGATCTCGGGGAATGCCCAGGTTCGTCCAGACGACCAGGGCGTACCGATGTACGCCACCGAGATCCGTGCCTCAGGTGTGCGTGCGGCTCCGATCTTTGATGATATTTTCCTCCCGGTTGAGGGTCTCGAAGGCCCACCGATCACCGGTTCATCGACGGTCCGTTCCGCATGGAATGTTGATACAGACCTTTCCAAAGGCATCATGAACGCCGACCTGGCATTGAGCGGGCCGATCGGATTACCCGAGGAGCGATACGGGCGCGGGTTTGTACGCGTATCGGGGGGCTCGATTGTCGCACTGCCGGGGTTGATTAATCTGATCGAGGCGAGCAATCTCAAGCTCCCAACCGGGTCTCGTCTCAATCTTGCCGAGGCCGAAATGTACATTGACGGGTCGTCAGTCGCCTTTGAGCGTCTCAGTGCCTCATCGAAGGCCATCGAGATCCTCGGCTATGGCACGATGGACTGGACTTCGCGAGATATTGATCTACGCTTCCGGTCGCGATCGATCGCCCCGATCCCGGTCCTATCGAATCTACTCGAAGGGATCCGGGATGAACTGATCACGATCAGAGTCACCGGTGCTCCCGGATCGATCACTTACTCGCCCGAACAGTTCGGGACGGCTAAGCGATTACTCGACTCGATGTTCGGAACCACAGAGACCGAACAACAACGAAGGCTCCGAGAAGTCGAGAGCCGGACACGGGTCGGTTCCGGAAGGCTGCGTCGCAAGCAGAACGATCGTGTGATCAAGCCTTCCAAGGATGAGCTCCCGTCAATCAACACTTCGGCCAATGCCGACTCTCAGGACAACTAACACAAAGCACACAACAACAAACGAACCAAGCAACAATAATGTTGAAAACCGGGCACACATCGGGTGTGCCCACAGACAAGAAAGATAAGTATTTATGACATCAGAACCAAACCGCTCTCCAGACCACAACCGGGTCGAACTCGACCCGCCTTCAAGCACTCAACCAAAGAGCGAGCAGGCCGCACCACCTGAGCCGCAGGCCGTGCGCCGCGCCGATGACGGAGAAATTCAAGAAGGCATCATCGAGCTCATCGAAAAAGTCGCGGGAACACCCAGCGACTACGACGCCAAGCTCGTTCGTGAACTCATCACCGCCGGGCTCAAGCTGCTCCCCGACGGGCGCGACACTGGCGAGCTCAAGCTCATGACCGCGACGATGAAGGAACTCCGCTACGCCTACCGCGTCTTTGGCGAGTACCCAGAACCCCACAAGGTCACCATCTTTGGTTCGGCAAGAACCCCGGAAGACCACCCGGACTACATCGCCGCAGTCGAGTTCTCAAAGCTCATGGCCGAGGCAGGCTGGATGGCGATCACCGGTGCCGGCGACGGCATTATGAAGGCTGGCCATGAAGGTCCTGGACGCGAATCGAGCTTCGGCGTCGCGATCCGCCTCCCGTTTGAAACCAGCGCAAACACTGTTATCGCGGGCGATGAAAAACTCATCAACTTCCGCTACTTCTTCACCCGCAAGCTCATGTTCTTGTCGCAGGCAGAAGCCGTCGTCTGTTTCCCGGGCGGCTTCGGCACGCTCGATGAATGCTACGAGACACTCACCCTTGTCCAGACCGGCAAGGCGAGCATCATCCCAATCGTGTTTGTCGATGGACAAGAAGACAACGACGAGCACGGGTCCTACTGGGACGGCTGGGTCCACTACACCAAGACCCAGCTCCAGACCCGAGGCTGGATCAGCGAAGAAGATAACCATCTTTACTACCACGCAAAGAATCCGCAGGACGCGGCCGATCATGTCACCAAGTTCTACTCGGTCTACCACTCCTCGCGGTATGTCCGCGACGAGCTGGTCATCCGTGTCAAAAAGGTCCTGACCGACGAGCAGATCAAGATTCTCAATGATGAGTTCTCAATCCTGGTGAAGACCGGCGATATTCATATGTCCGAACCGCTCCCGCAGGAGAAGGATCACCTGGACCTGCCGCGTGTGGTCTTTACACACACCAAGTACAAGTTCGGGCTCGTCCGGGCGTTGCTTGACAGGATCAACACCTTCGCTGATGCCTGATTCAAGCCGGACCAAGATTGGCATGCTGGCCGGCGCGACGATACTCGTCGCGGTGATGTCCGCGTGCTCATCTTCAGGGACTGAAGGCTCAAAGAATCGATCACGCAATGATTCGGTTCAACTCGAAACCCAGATCGAGGCCGGTCTTTCTGCGGAATCATCTCAGCGAGGGCTCGAACTCCGGGTTCTCACTGTTGATGATGCCGGTGATCGAGTGGCCCAGGCTCTGTCGCCATTTATGGGTGATCCAGGGGCCATGCTCAGGGAAGACCAAGAGCGGTGGAGTTCATGGGGACTCCGCTTGGTTGTGGTGCCGATCGACCAGCTTGATTCGGTGCTCGGCTCACTGATTTCAACCAAGGCCGCCCAGGTCCGATGGATGGGTGAGTTCCCGCAATGGCGTCCATTAATCCGAACAGCTCAGATTCCAAACGGCACTGTCCGCATCGGTGATGGATCAACCTCGGTGCGTTTCCAAGAACTCAGCGGCAGGCCTCGTCTGCTTGCGCGCGTCTGGACAACACCCGAAATGACCGGGTCCGATGCTATGGCCCAGCTGCACATGGATCTGGCGCTCCAGATGATCCAAGAGCAACAAAACAATCGCTGGGAAACCCCTGCGGTGCGAACTGCTCTCGACGAGGGCGCACTCATCGATGAGCTCAAAATGAGTCAGGTGCTGGATTCAAAATCAGCGTTGGTGCTTGTTGGCGAAGACCCCTCGATCCAATGGATCAACGAGAACGGCACAGACTCGGTTTCTGTGTCGCAAGCATCGGACGGTTCGCTCGGACCCTCCGCCCCCTTAGCCCGGACACTTGGTCAGCAGATGCTCTCGACCCCCGGGACGGGCTATGTTGCTCCGGGCAAGAGGTATGTTTCGCCGAAAAAGGTTCTTATTGTGTTGGTGCCCAGAGTTGGCGGACAGTACCGCCTACTGGGATCTAGCCGATCACAGCAGCAGGGGACCTCTCCGTGACGCAAGTATTCGCGATTCTCATTCTGTTGGTTGGGTTAGCGGTGCTGATTGTTGCGGCCGATGCGCTTGTGCGCGGCTCAGCCCAACTTGCCAAGCACCTCGGTCTGAGCCCGTTTGCAATCGGCGTCACCGTGGTGGCATTCGGGACCAGCGCGCCCGAGTTGTTCGCATGTATCGGGGCCGCGATCCAGGGAGAGACTGATCTTGCAGTGGGGAATGTGGTTGGATCCAACATCGCCAACATAGCGTTGATCCTCGGGATCGGCGGGCTGATCATGCCGATCGGGGTCCATAGACGGGTTCGTCTTGTCGAGATCCCGCTGATGTGTATGGTGACCATCGGTGCTATTCTGATGCTTATTGATGGGGTCATCACGCGGGTGGAGGGCGGGGTTCTATTCGCTGGATTGATCGCGTATGTGATCTACATCGTTCGAACTCATAAAGAGGATATCGAGCATGGGCTCGAGGACGCAGTCGCCAAAATCAAACCAATCTGGATGGATCTTGTGTATGTCGTTGCAGGGATCGCGGGTCTGGGATTGGGGGCCAAGGTTCTGGTGATGGGCTCGGTTGATCTGGCAGAATCGATCGGTATCCCTGCAGGGGTCATCGGGACCACGATCGTGGCGTTCGGGACCAGTGTTCCCGAGCTGGCGGCGACGATACGTGCCGCGATGAGCAAGCAGGCCGAAATGGCGGTGGGCAACATCGTCGGTTCCAATGTGTTTAATCTACTCTCGGTGCTCGGCGTGACCGCGATGGTGAAGCCTCTGTGGATGGACCCGTCAATGGGTTGGCATCTCTGGGTGATGCTCGGGGTCGCGATGCTCTTTATGATCTGGGTGCTGGTGCGTCCGGTAATATCCAAGTGGTCCGGCCTGGTATTACTTGCGGGGTATCTGGTGTATGTGGTCGTCTCATACACCGGAAATCCGGTCGTTTCCTGAGTTGTTTACTTCATCGGATTCCCATCTTTGACGATGGTCTGGGGTGTACTTATAGGAAGTACCGCCCAGGAGCGTTTGATGCTGCGAGTTCAGATGTCTCATGCCAAACCAGGAATGGTATTGGCCCAGCCAGTGTTCCACCCACGGTCTGATACCCAGATGGTATTGCTCCGCGCGAAAGTTACACTCGAAAAGGGCGCCATTGATCGTCTCGTCGAGATGAAGATCCCAGAGATCTGGATTCAATATCCCGGAATGGAAATGGTCGGCGAGTTCATCAGCCCCAAGATCATGGCTTCGAGAGCGCTCATCGCGGGCGATGTCTCCAAGGCGTTCGTAAATGCCGCCCAGGGAGCTCATGCCAAACTCGATTTTCAGCAGTACAAATCATCGATGTCGAGCCTACTCAAGAACCTGATCGACGATCCAAAGAGCGCTATCTTCGTTGGCGAACTCGTAGATTCAGGATTCCCCGCGGTACGTCACGGGGCCAATGTCGGATTCTTGAGTCTTCTTCTTGGGATGAGGCTCGGGTTCTACATGATACAAGAACGCAAGTATGTGAAATCCAAGTTCGCCGGTGATGTGACCAACCTCGGCGTGGCGGGCATGCTCCACGACATCGGGATGATGCGTCTCGACGAAGAGGTCCTCGAACGATGGAATAAAAACCATGATCCGAGTGATCCAGAATGGCAAGAGCATTCCACGATCGGGTTCGAAGCGGTCCGAGGCTCGCTCCGCGCGTCTGCGGCCAGCGCAGTCCTCCATCATCATCAACACTTCGATGGATCCGGGTTCCCACTCAAAGATCGCGAAGGCAGCGACCCCAGCGGTCTCTTCGGGAGTGAAATTCACATCTATCCACGAATTATTCTCGCGGCAGATCTCTTTGATCGGCTGAGCCATAGCGCCTCGTCCGTTGGGGAGGAATCGGGGGATGGTGCAACCTTGCCTCCTGTATGCACGCTCAAAAAAATGATGGGCAAACCCTACGGCGACTGGATCGATCCGGTCGTCTTTAAGGCACTGCTTGCGGTCTGCCCAGCGTACCCGCCCGGGACCAAGGTAAGGCTGAGCAATGGTGTGCAGGGTGTGGTCACCGGCTGGGATCAGGCGGACCCGTGCAGGCCTCAGGTTCATGAGATTTTGCACTTCGAAGACGAAGAACTCGGTCGGATGTTTAACCTCCAAGAAGAGCGATCGGTAACCATCGTCGAGTGTGATGGCGTCGATGTTGCAGAATACAACTTCTATCCAGCTACCAAAGGGCAGTTTGATCTGAGGGTCTTTGAACGGAATCTGAGCAATGGCGTGTATCAGTTCATGCCAGAAGAAGCCGCCTAAACCGTAATCGAGCCGGTTAACTATAGAATCGCACTGCTTCGTGACGGAGGCGGTCAGGCTACGCTTGCGTATGGATTCAATCATTACCACGACCGATCGTTGCTTGCTTGTGGCAGCCGCCCCCAAAGAGTTCCTAGCCGTGGCTGGTGCGTTTGTTCCTGGATACAAAACCGATGGGGAGTTAGTGTTCGGTCAGGTCACAAAGCTGAACAATCGGTTTGATCTTGTTCTCGGGGGTGTTGGCAAGGCGCCCGCCGCTGCGGCGACCTCGCGGGCGCTGACGCAGCAACGGTATGGATCTGTGATTTCTGTCGGGGTGGCCGGATCACTTCCAAACGATAAACCATTGGAAATCGGAACATCCATCGCCGCGACCCGATCGAGTTTTTCTGATGAAGGGATCGGGGCTACCGACGGCTTTATCCCGATGAACGAGCTGGGATTTGCCCCTTTCAATAATGGCCAGATGGGGATCGATCATGATCCTGAACTCACCACCCTACTGGGATCACTCGCTGATACCCAGGGTGTCATCGCGACAGTGTCCTGGTGCTCCGGGGATGATGGCTGCGCCCAAGGGGTGGTTTCACGCACCGGTGCTGTAGCCGAAGCAATGGAAGGGGCGGCGTGCGCTGTTGCGGCTCAGTTGATCAACCCGTCAATCCGGACCGGAGAGCTCCGTGTAATCTCCAACACGACGGGTAATCGGAAGAAGCAGATCTGGAACCTTGATGCCGCGCTCATTAGGCTCACCAATGTTCTCGGACGGCTGCGCTGATCAGCGGACCATCACCTTTCCATCTGTACGATCTGCGCGATCTGATCCTTATGCGTTGACCTGGGTCCTTGGATTCCTTCATCATGCCCACATATCCCCCCGGATTAGGCCGATTCCGTAGAGAGTGATCTCCGGGAGCGGCTCTGCCGTCCCGAGATCGGGTATGACGCCGGGTCGGTGTAGGAACCGAGGAACAAAGTGAGCTATGGGCAAACCACGCGTAATTGATCAACTCCGAACGACGCTCAAATCGATGAACTCGATGCGTCCCCACGGCCACCCATTGGCAGTGGACTTCGGTGTGTCCGCACTCCGTGTGCTCAAAGTCTCCGATGGGAACCCCGCATCAATCGAGAGCGCCGCTCAACTCAAGACCCCAGACGATCTCCTCGATAATCCTTCCAAGCGAATCCTATTTCAGTTCGATGCGCTCCCCAAGATCATCAAGAGCGGCAAACTAACCGGTCTCCGCGCCGCGTGCGTGATCCCGACACTCCAGATGTCGTGCAAGCACCTGCAGGTCACCCCGGTCCCGGGCGTTCCGATCAACGACATCGCCGCCGGACAGCTGAGCGACCGCCTCGGTTGTGATCCGAGTGCTCTACTCGCTCGGAGCATCGAAGTCGGTTCATCCAAGCAAGGCAACAAGCAGGAAGTCATCTGCTTCGGTGCGTCGAAAACCTTTGTCGGGCGGATGATGGACTCGCTCAAGCGTGCCAAGCTCGAGCCGGTGGGGATCCACAACACATTTGAGACACTCCGCCAGGTGGTTCCATCGGATTCATCGGAGCCGGGGGCTTCATTGCTGATCGACCTTGGCAGCGCGTGCACCATTGTCATGATCATGAACAAAGGGCAGATCGTGTTTGCTCGGACGATCGAGTTCGGTTCGATTTCCTTTGACAAGGCGATCTGCCGCCAGTTCCGCTGCACACTCATGGAAGCTCGCGCGATGCGTGAACAGATCCAAGAGATCGCAGCGGTCCCGGTTGGCGCCCAGTCCAATCCAGGATCACACCAAGGGTCGGACGATCCAGATATTTCCGAGCCTTTAGAAATTCTTATAGACGAGATTATGATGTGCCTCCGGTACCAGAGGGCTTCGCAGCCTGACATCCACATCGAGCGGGCCTATTTCGTTGGTGGGATGGCGGGGCACTCAGCGATCAGTGCACATCTGGCGCGAGTACTAAATCTTGAGACACAAGTGATTGATCCAATGAGTCGGTTAGGCCGGGCGGGCAAAGTCCCTGTTTCCGGAGTCGATCTAAGTCGGTCCCAGCCGGGATGGGCAACAACCGTCGGGTGCGCATTGTGTCCGACGGATCTTTGAGCAGCGATTTTTGATGAGGAGTCTTTGATGCGTGCGAACAAAAACAACGAGGGCGCGAGCTTCCTGCCAACGGATTATGTCCGGGGCAAAGGCCAGGCGCGGGCATCGATGGTCGCCATCCTGCTCTTTGTGCTTGTGCTTGCGGGTGTGATCGGGGCGTTCTTTGTGAACCACCAGCGATGGAACCGGGTGCGCGATGAGCAACAGGTTGTGGCGGCTGCGTTCAAAGAAGAAGCCGCCAAAATCGAGCAGCTCAAGGTGCTCGAAGAACAACGCGTGGTGCTGACCGACAAGGCGGAGGTCGTCACCGCCCTCAAAGACCGGGTCCCGCGTTCGGTGCTGATGGGCGAGATCGTCCGAGGGATCGGTTCCGGGATCACGCTGACCGAAATCAATCTAGAAGGCGAACGCGTCCGACCTCCGGCGCCCAAGGCCGCTGTGAAGGGCGCCGTCAAATCCATCGGCGTGAGCGGTGTCGGGAAAGGCAAGGATCAGAAGCCAGAGGCTCCAAAGGTCCACCCGCCCAAGTTCAAGTTCACCGTATCAGTTGATGGCCTATCCGAAAACAACGATGAAATTGCCGACTATTTAGCATCACTCAAAGATTCTCCGTTGCTCAATACCGTCGAGCTCCAATTTATCAACCAGACCCAGATTGATTCGGTCGGATACAGGAAGTTCCGTATCACCATGTCGCTCTCGCCCAATGCCGACGCAAACCTTGTTCAAGGCACACTGGCGATCGGGATCGACGGCGATGTTGTCGCCACAGTACACGATGAGGATCAGGAATAAATGCTTCGGCGATGAAACTCACCGAAACCGATCATCGAATCTAAGGAGATTCATATGCAGTTTGGAATCAGAGAACTCGTACTCTTCCTGACAGTCCTGCTCTTGCCGGTTGTCAGTTATATGCTGGTGTTTAGACCACAGAGTGCAAACATTGAGAGCGCCAAAATCGAGATCGCTCACAAGCAGGAAATGCTCAGCAAACTCCGCGTCGAAACCGCCCGAAACGATGATCTCCAGCTCATCAACGAGCAGATCACCGATCGGATTCATGCAATGGAATCGATGCTCCCGTCGAACAAAGAGGTGGATCAGATCGTCCGACAGGTCTCGGCGCTTGCAATCGAATCAGGGCTCAGCTCCCCGACCCTCAAAAGCACTAAGCCGTTGGCGGCTGCGCAGTTCCGGGAGCAACCCTTGGAGATGAGTATCGAGGGGGCATGGTCGGGTTTCTATGATTTCCTTCTCAAGATCGAGCAGATGCCCCGGATCACCCGCATCATCGATCTCAAAATCGAAGACACAAGCAGCGATGATACCGAGATCAAGGCGAGCTTCACGCTCAGCATTTTCTTCCGAACGGAGGTGTCCTCATGAGCGATACAAACCCATACAGCCCCAAAGAGCCTGAGCAAGATCAGGGTAAATCCAATGTGTTCCTCGATCTCAACAAGCCCGATGACGCGACCGGGGTTCCCGCGATCCCGCAAGGGCTCGGGGCTGACCCATCAGAAAGCGGATCAGGATCACCACTCGTTTCTGCGGAGCCATCAAAGTTTAACGGGCAGGTCATCCTGGCCGGTTTGGTCTTTGCCATCGGGGTTGGATCAATCTATGCGATGCGGCACATCGGCATGCAGGCCGGGATCAAAGAATCGGTCAGCCTGGTTGATTACACCGCCTCAACAAACACCCCCGACTTCATCAAACGCTTTGATTCGATCATGGCTGATCTTGAAGAAGTTTCAATCTCTGTACAGTTTGCCAAAGAAACCGACTTGCCCCGAACCCCGTTCACTCTGGACCAAGTAGCAGTTGTCGACGATATAAAATCGATACCGGTTCCGACCAAGGATGACTCGGAAGCCACAAAGGCAAGACTCGCCAGGCTCCGCGCCCAAATGGAACGAGATGAGCGTGATGCAAGAGAAGCAGAATACGAGCTTATCGCCAGCGGCCTCTCGCTCCAGAGCATCATTGGTGGCACACGCCCCGTCGCGCGGATCTCCGGAGAGCCCGTTGGAGTCGGGATGACCGTCGCCGATACATTCAAGGTGCTCTCAATCAAGGGATCTGTAGTGCTCCTTGAGGTTGATGGGATCAAGTTCGAACTGGGGCTCGGGTCGGGCGCCAAACGGATTAACTAATGGAAACCCCGGTAAGCAATCAAGGAACTCGGCACCATGTCGGATATTGATGACATCCTGAGCGAACTCGGCGTTGAGCAAGGCGATCAGCGCCCGCGCCGCGCACCCAAGGGGCCCAAGTCTCGACCGACACACCGGCTCGATAAGCGCACAGGGTCTTTTTCACCGCTTCCCTCGATGCCCTCGGGCCAACGCCGATTCGGCCAAGAAAGCCCGAGTGTTGATGAAGATCCAGCGGTGCTTGAAGCTCAAACGGCGGCACCCGATACCGGCGTGAACAACGCGGTACACGAGATCTATCGCCCCGAATCGTCCCAGGATGTATCTGATTCCGTAGATGTTGATTTGACTCAGCAGCTCATCGAATCCGGTGCCGTGAACGCAGAGCAAATCACCGCCGCTCAGCAGGTCATCAAGCAATCTCCCGGCACCGTCCTTGTCGAACTGCTCATCGAGCAGGGTGCTGACGAAGAGAGGATTCAAGAAATTGTAGCCCAGCGTGCGGGGATCCCGTTTGAACGCATCGATCTTGAAGCCGGGCTCGATGGTGGGTTCGATGGCAAGCTTCTCCAGAGGCTTACCCCTGAGTTCTGCAAAGCTCATCAGGTCATCCCGCTTCGGACCGCCGGAACCCGCGTAGTGATCGGGGTGGTGGCACCCGACGATGTCTTTATGATTGATGAAATCTCGTCAAGATTGCATGTGCCGAGTGTGAAGCTGGTGCTGGTTACCCCCGGAGATATTCGTGGCGTGCTGGATCTCATCGGGCATGAATCGGGCGAAGACATGGACATCTCCGAGATCCTCGCCGACATCGACGAGGGCGATGTCGAAGTCTCGTCCGTCCAACAGGATGAAGCGGTTGATCTTGAAGCGCAGGCCGGCGAATCTCCTGTTATCCGCTATGTGAACTACATCATCCAGAACGCGGTCAAAGAAGGCGCCTCCGATATCCACATCGAGCCGGGCGAGAAGAAAATCAAGGTCCGCCTCCGCATCGACGGCGTGCTCTACGAATCCATGAACCCCCCTCCATCAATGTCCGCAGCAATCACCTCACGGCTCAAAATCATGGCGGATCTCGACATCGCCGAACGACGGGTTCCGCAAGACGGCAGAATCCGGTGCGCGGTCCAAGGCCGCAAGCTCGACCTTCGTGTCTCGTCGCTCCCCACCGGATACGGCGAAAAAATCGTCATGCGTATCCTCGACACCAAATCAATCAATGTCGAGCTCGAAGATCTCGGTTTCGATGACTGCTCGCTGGATATCTGGAAGGGCCAGATCAAGCAACCTCACGGAATCCTGCTTGTCACCGGACCGACCGGCTCTGGTAAAACCACCACGCTCTACTCATCCCTCCGCCAGATCGACACCGCAAGACTCAATGTCTCCACTGTTGAAGATCCGATCGAATACCATCTCGACGGCATCACGCAGACCCAGACCCACGCCAAGATCGATATGACCTTCGCCAAAGCACTCAAGGCCCTGCTCCGTCAGGACCCCGATGTCATCATGCTTGGTGAAATTCGCGACCACGAAACCGCCCACACCGCGGTCCAAGCCGCACTTACTGGTCACCTGGTGCTCTCAACTCTGCACACCAACGATGCGCCGAGTTCGGTGACACGATTGGTGAACATTGGTTTAGAGCCATTCCTCGTCGGTGCGGCATTAAACGGCGTGCTCGCCCAGCGTTTGCTGCGCCGCTTGTGCAAAGTCTGCAAAGAGCAAACCGAGCCCAGCGAAGAAATGGCCGAGTTCCTCGAGATGAACGGGCTCCCGAGTCACGAGATGTGGTCGCCGGTCGGCTGCGACAAGTGCCGCAACACCGGGTACTCAGGCCGAGTCGGTATCTATGAGATGCTCGCGGTCGATGATACCCTGCGCGATGTTATCGCCCGGAATCCCAATGTCTCCGAGTTCCGGCGCCTGTGTCTAGAGCGTGGGATGAACTCCCTCCGCGCCGACGGGATTGTAAAGGCTACCGAAGGGCTCACCAGTATCCAAGAGGTCCTGCGTGTGACTTCGGCTCACTAAATCGACAGCTTCGTATCCTTGATCAACTTGGCCGCCACCCGTTTGGCTCGCTGAGCGGCATCGCTGAGCGATTGGTCATTATTTTTGGCGCGTCCTACAAGATGCGCAACAACAATTGATCCTTCGATCAACAGATTGATCTGCTGGGCGAGTTCCCCTGGGTCCTCAAGCTTGGCGGCTGTGCAGAGCTCCTGGATATACCGGATGATCTCCAACTTATGCTCCGCAGCGACACGCCGAGCCGGACAATCCGGATCGCAGTACTCCGCCGATGCATTGATGAACATGCACCCGTTGAAAGTATCCTCGTTGAACCACGCATCGAGTGCGTCAAACACCGCCAGTATCCGCTCTGTAGAGTCCTTTGATTTCGTTTCAACAAACTTCATCAGGTTGTTGCGGAACATCTCGTCGCGCCGGCGAAGTGCCGCGACGATCAGCTCGTCCTTGGACTTGAAATGGTTGTAGAGCGTCATCTTGCTGATCCCGCTCTCTTTCTGGATCTGATCGAGCCCGGTATTGTGGAATCCGTTGCGGTAAAAGATCCTCATGGCGGCATCAACAAGCTCATCGCGTCTGCTAGGGGGCATTGTGGCCTCGCTTTCGTAAGACATACTGACTAATAAGTATAATCGAGCGCAGAAGAAAATCAAGTGTTACGCCCCAAAAACCGACATAGTTATACATAGGCCTCATTCAAATGAAATAAATGGATAAATAAAATCTAAATAACTTGAAATAATCATACTGATCGGTAAGTATGTATACATGAGAAGGATGATTCCTATCCTCATGCAGAACATTCAAGGAGAATAACCATGTCACGCATCGAACCACTCACCGTCGAGTCCGCATCCCCGCAGGCCGCCGAAATCCTCACTGCCATCAAAGGCAAAATCGGGATGGTCCCCAATATCTACGCCTCCATGGCCCACTCGCCAGCGGCACTCGGAGCTGCGCTCGCCTTTGGAGAAGCGATGGGCAAATCGTCGCTCTCAGCTGGGGTCAAGGAACAACTCGCCCTGACCATCGCAGGCACCAACAACTGCGACTACTGCGCCTCGGCCCACACCGCCATCGGTAAGGGGGCCGGCGTCACAGAGGGCGAACTCGCCAGCAGCATTGGCGGTACTTCGAGCGATCCAAAGACCCATGCGATACTCACGCTCGCCAAATCAATCGTCACCAACCGGGGAAACATCACCGATAACGAACTCAGCGAGACCCGAAATGCCGGCGTCTCTGAAACCGAGATCGTAGAGGTTGTCGCCGCTGTCGCGATCAATACATTCACCAACTACTTCAATCACATCGCCGCCACGGAGATCGACTTCCCAGTCGTCCGCACCGGCGCCGCAGTTTCGTAAAGCCAAACCCATCGCCCTCCGGGGCACTCATACACACACAAGGAAAATGAAATGAATCACTCAACCAAGGCCGTCATGGCCAGCGCCATCGTTGCACTCACAGGCCTCTCGTCATCAGCAATCGCAGGAGGCCAGGGCTCCGATCATCACAACACCGCCGAGTCTGCTAAAGGCTCGCAGGTCCGCTACGGAACAGAGACCATCGACGGTCTAGAAATCTTCTACCGAGAAGTAGGAACAGTGGGGCAGCCTGAACTCGTCCTCCTCCACGGCTTCCCAACCTCCTCACACATGTTCCGCAACCTGATCGAAGAACTCGGAGACGAGTTCCACATCATCGCCCCAGACTACCCAGGCTACGGGCTCAGCTCCGCCCCGAGCACCGATGACTACGACTACACCTTCGACAACACCGCTGATGTAGTCGACGAACTCCTTCAACGCAAGGGCTTCGACGATTATGTGCTCTATGTCATGGACTACGGCGCACCGGTCGGATACCGCATCGCGACCGAGCATCCAGAACGCGTCGCAGGGTTCGTCGTTCAGAACGGTAACGCCTACGACGAGGGTCTCGAAGATTTCTGGATACCGATCAAGAAGTACTGGAAATCAGGTGCTGAATCCGACCGCAACAAACTCCGCGGGCTCCTTACCCTCGGCGCCACTAAATGGCAGTACACCACCGGCGTCCGCGATGAAACCATCATCTCGCCAGACAACTGGCTCGTCGTACAGCCCTTGCTCGACCGCGAAGGCAACGACGATGTCCAGCTCGACATGTTCTACGACTATGGCACCAACCCGCCGTTGTACCCAGAGTGGCAGCAGTATTTCCGCGACAACCAGCCCCCGATGCTGATTACCTGGGGCGCCAACGACCCGGTCTTTCCAGAGCCCGGAGCCCATCCGTACCTGCGTGATCTCCCAAATGCTGAGCTCCATATTCTCGACACCGGTCACTTCGCTCTCGAGGAAGACGGCGACCTGATCGCATCCCTCATCCGCGACTTCATCCGTCGTCTGGACACCGTTTCTATGGCCGATTAAGAGATTTCTCCCCTGGGCCGCGCCGGCAAACGCCGGCGTTGTCCCTTTCTCAAAGCACATCCAGCAACCAAGGAGATCCACAATGGCATCACCCACCGACATCCGTCCGCCCTTTACCAGAGAGTCCGCAATTGCCAAGGTCCAGGCCGCTGAGGACGCGTGGAACTCGCGCGATCCCAAGCGCATCGCCCTCGCCTACTCGCCCGAATCCCATTGGCGGAATCGGGATCAGATATTCACAGGACGCGAGTCAATCGAAGCGTTTCTAAAGGATAAATGGTCCAAGGAACTCGACTACAGACTGATGAAGGAACTCTGGTCGTTCACCGACAACCGGATCAGCGTCCGCTTTGAATACGAATGGCACGACAACGCCGGGCAATGGATCCGAACCCACGGCAACGAGCATTGGGAGTTCGAAGACTCGGGGCTGATGTCAAAGCGAGACATGAGTGCCAACGATATCAAGATCGACGAATCCGATCGGCGCTACCACTAGGATGTGGCATAAACGGGTCCTGAGAATCCGGTTTGCATAGAATGGCTCAGGTCGCGATCGTGCGATCATTGAGGAGTCATCATGGCAGACCAAGGCATCGAATCCGTCCTTCAAGAAAACCGCGTCTTCAATCCACCATCCGCATCCGATGTCGGCGGCCCCGAATGGCTCATCTCCTCTCTCGATCAGTACAACACGATGTACAAAGAATCAATCGACGACCCAGAATCCTTCTGGGCCAAGGTTGCTGAGGACTTTCATTGGTACAAAAAATGGGATACCGTTCTCGAATGGAACGCCCCCGACGCCAAATGGTTCAACGGCGCCAAAACCAATGTCTGCTACAACTGCGTAGACCGCCAGGTCGAATCCGGACACGGCGACCAACCCGCCATCATCTGGGAAGGTGAACCAGTCGGCGACAACGGTTCGCCAGTCGATCAACGCACTCTTTCATACAAAGAACTCCAAACCGAGGTCTCCAAACTCGCCAATGTCCTCAAAGCCAAGGGCATCACCAAGGGCGACATCGTCACAATTTACATGGGCATGGTCCCAGAGCTCGCCATCGCGATGCTCGCCTGTGCCCGCATCGGCGCACCGCACTCCGTTATTTTCGGAGGATTCAGTGCCCAAGCAATCGCCGACCGTGTGGGCGACGCCAAGTCCAAAATGATCCTCACTTGCGATGGTTCATGGCGGCGAGGCAAGGTCGTCCCCCTCAAGAAGAATGTAGACGACGCGATCCAGATGCTCAAAGACATCGGTGACCAGCCCGTCGAACATGTCCTGTGCCTTGGAAGATGCCACAACGACATTTCCTGGGGCGAGCTTGATCTCTGCTGGAAAGAGGAGATGGACAAAGCATCCGCCGACTGCCCATGCGAGCAGCTCGAATCCGAGGACATGCTCTTCCTCCTCTACACTTCAGGTTCCACCGGCAAACCCAAGGGCATCGTCCACACCACCGCCGGCTACATGCTCTTTACCGCCACCACCGCCAAGTACACCTTCAACCTTGTCCCCGATACGGACCAAACTTTCTGGTGCACCGCCGACTGCGGCTGGATCACCGGGCACTCCTACATCGTTTACGGACTCCTCCCAAACCGAGTCCCAACACTCATGTTTGAAGGTGGCCCAGACTACCCAACCCCCGCCCGCTTCTGGGAGATTGTTGAACGCTACAAAGTCACCCAGTTCTACACCGCCCCAACCGCAATCCGCGCATTCATGAAATGGGGCGACGAGCACCCCGCCTCCTGCGACCTCTCCTCCATCCAAGTCCTCGGCACCGTCGGGGAGCCAATTAACCCCGAAGCATGGATGTGGTACCGCGAAAAGATCGGCCGTAATGCCTGTCCGATCGTTGACACCTACTGGCAGACCGAGACCGGCGGCCACATCATCACCCCGATGCCCGGCGCCACTCCAACGAAGCCCGGATCATGCACCCTCCCGATGTTCGGGATCGACGCAGCCGTCTGCGACGAAGCCGGAAATGTCGCCAAAGAAAATGTCGGCGGCCTCATGACCATCCGCAAACCATGGCCCGCCATGCTCCGAGGCGTCTACGGCGACCGCCAGCGTTACATCGATACCTACTGGTCCACCGTCGCCAAAGACGGCGAGCCCTACTACGCGGCTGGTGACAACACCCGCCGAGACGAGATGGGCAACTTCTGGATCATGGGCCGCACCGATGATGTCATCAATGTCTCAGATCGGAA
>Ga0209344_10000695_pt1 | contig 52971 bp, 52 predicted proteins | sample Cruoilmetagenom6_FD_187293 | JGI IMG/M metagenome (GOLD analysis project Ga0209344, IMG submission 187293) | Oil polluted marine microbial communities from Coal Oil Point, Santa Barbara, California, USA - Santa Barbara Oil Seep Sample 6 (SPAdes)... | ecosystem: Environmental > Aquatic > Marine... | reverse complement strand
GAGTTGTCTTGAGCGCCGATCAGCCCAAGACCAGCCGCGATGAGCGTCCCTGCTATCACAGCGTCTTGAGCGGATGCATCGTTCGCCAACAGAAAAACGCCGCCAATGATTGCGACGGATCCAGCTATGGTAGTTTTCCATGAGTTCATCGGGAGGCTCCACTCGAAAATGGTGGCGGCCTCATACCGACTGATTATTTACTTGGGCTTCATGCCCGGCTATGAGTTGAAGCGTATCAGCTTATGATGACATTGGCAAGTGATAGATTACAATCCAAACTCTGTGCTATAAATCGGGTAATATCTGCTATGAAGAATAATCAGCCAGATAACAAATCCACATCAGGTTATTCCGTTGCTAGTTTTGTACAAATGTTATTGCGGCCAGAAATCAGAATGATCGTTGTAGGCATAATTGCATCTCTAACGTTTTCATTAGTGGCTTTTAACAGCGCATTGTCGGGCATTAGCAAAATTGAAACTCAAAGCACCGAACTACTCAGTGTCCAAGATAAGAACCAGAAATTGCTAGATCGAATCGCTTTTTTGGAAAGCATCATTCTTACTCAATCAACTCAAAATTTAAATGAGAGAATACAACAAAACGAGGATTTACTCAGTGACACCGAGGAAAATCTAACTGAACTAAATACTAGGATGGATTTTATTTTGGATGCTACTAAGGACGAAAATGTCCAAACAGTCATTAATGGACTTCAACGCTTCAAGCAAATGGAAGAAGAAATAGATGTCCTCGACGATCGCCTTTGGACAATGGCTGTAGGCGGTGGTATTGCAGGCTTGTTATTTTTGATCAAGTATTTATTCTTCCCTAGTCGAGATTAAGGTTTGTTTTTGGCTTAAGGCGTTGGTTACTATCACAAAATTGAATGTGGTTGACACAACGAGCTTTTGGTTAGCTGTGATCAGTTCGAACTCAAATTTACAGCACAAACTCGATTTTGCTTACTCACAGATAGTCTAACCTCATCAAATCCGACTTGTTATCGAGCGTATAAGCCGGTTATTGGACACTACAAATGCTGTAGCCCTCATAACTATCCTGCCACGCATTTGCTGCGAGAAAATCGACTTCTTAATTCGAAGCCGAGCCATCTCTGCGACGATTACCTCGCACAGTAGGAGGCTCAAATGAATACATGGATGTATGAAGTTTCAATTATTGTCACCGGAGCAGTTGCAGTAGGTGCAGTTTTCCAAGTGTGCAAGTATCTGAAAAAGCACTACGAGATCCGGTCACCGATCGTGCGTAAGAATCCGCCTACACCACCTGCAACATTCTAGAGGTATCGATGGATTCAAACGAGCGGCGTTGACAAGCATTAGGAATCAACTTGCGTTTCAGATTTGATTCTTTTGTAGATTATTTTGATTCGATAGGATAGTTTTTTCTTTAACTTCAAAGAATGAATCAACCCGATTAATCTATAAACATCCCCTGAGTTTCTCTCTACTAAATCTTCCATTTTTAGCTGATGGGAAAGAACTCGATCTCGATCTAACCCTGGACTAATTACATCATTGTACAAGCTGATATACATCAGCTCAAATCGCTTTCGGATCCCATGATGAAGCTCAATCCAGTCTCGATTATCTATTACAGACATGCATTTCTCAGCCGTTGATGACGCATTATGGAGGCATTGGATCAATTCATAGCTATGAAGATATACTTCGTTACGATCCATATCAAAATTTATCCTCGCATACAAATGTGTATCTAACGCCTTCAACTTCGCTATCTGATCACAAAGCTCGGCTAAAAGTCGCTCCAGAGCCACAAACTTGTCGTCTGACCTCTTCATTGTGTATAAGAACCACCCCAATGAGAGAGTCAAAATACCACCTAGTGCAGGACCTGCAAAAGTTGCGGCAGGTCCTATCCAATAGCTGTAATTTGGTGGTGCAGCTGCGATTTGTGTGGATAGCCCTTGGATCATGTCAACCTATCTTCTTTACTCGTTTAATGAAAGCAGCACTTAGATCTTCAATTTCTTCAGGCATACTTCGAAATGCACCCTCGTATTCTTCTCTATATTCTTCTTGATCCGTTACTAAATATCCCTGTAGTGATTTCTCAGGAGAAGCCACTAAAGAGTTAATATCCTCAAGGCATTTTTCAAGTTTTTTATCTCTTGATCTAAGCTGGCAGTTCACTGAACAAATTTGAATTGCATGAAAAAGAGCCGAGTAACCATCGCGATCAATTCCACCGCCCAATTGAGAAGGTGTAATCAAATTCTCAATATCTGAATCAAGCTTTAATTTCAACTTCGTAATCGCTACTTGCAACTCAGCACATTGATCAAGTAGTGTGTCATACCTTGCAGTTTTTACAGCAGAGTTCTGCAGAACCGCTTTAAATACAAAACCAATCAACAGAGCAAACAATGCAATTATAATTTCATTAGTATCCATCTGCCTACCTCTGATCTATTTGGCACACTCATTGCACGCGCGTAGTGGTCTCATTACTCGTCCATAATCATATTAACCTCTTCATCAATCCCTGAATCAAGGGGGTCTTCATCGTGCATTGCAAAATGAAGATAAACAATACTATCGCGGCATGGATTTACATGCCTCATCGGTGTGCTCATTGCTCGCGCGTATTGGTCTCATCACTCAGGCATAGCGCCATCTGCGTCATAACCTGAAATCATCACCAATAATCCTTGCGGCATCGAATCCAAGCAGATTGATGAGCGTCAATAGCTTGGGTCTCCCGCAGAGGTCGGCAACTTGCCGCGACCATGTAGGCAAGATGGTAGAATCGGGATGAGAGGATTTGAACCTCCGACCTTCTGACCCCCAGTCAGACGCGCTAACCAAGCTGCGCTACACCCCGTGTCGACGGATCGAAATCCGCTCAAGATAAGCATAGCGCTTTGCTCAGATTATGCCAAGTCGGGTTAATCCGCATATCCTTTGTTTAATGAGCAACACAACTACTCAATCGATTCTCATCCAGAATGCCCGTGTTATTGATCCTGCATCTGGATTTGACCAAATTTCAGATGTCCTCGTAGAAGAGGGCGCTATCAAATCCATTAAAAGTGGGATTGATTCTACAGGAGTTGATCGAGTTATAGATGCAACAGGGATGATCGTCACCCCAGGGTTGATTGATCCGCATGTACATCTGCGTGATCCAGGTCAAACGCACAAAGAAGATATTGAAAGTGGTACGAGAGCAGCCGCGTTCGGGGGATTCACAACTGTCTGTTGCATGCCCAACACGGACCCGTGTTTGGACGCCCCTGAGATTGTTGAATACATCACATCCAAAGCAAATCGAACTGGTCACAGTCGAGTATTTTGTGTTGCTGCTGCGACAAAGGGTCGCAAAGGTACTCAGCTCGCAGAGATCAATCTCTGTGATAATGCAGGCGCAGTTGGTTTCAGTGACGACGGCGATGTGATCGAATCTGCATCCATGATGCGAAATGTATTCCTAAGTGTGGCTGCAACTGGAAAAGCATTCATGCAACATTGTCAAGAACTGACCCTTACGAAAGGTTCAGTGATGCACGCGGGAGAAGTCTCTACACGACTCGGACATAAAGGATGGCCCAGAGTTGCAGAAGAACTGATCATCGAACGTGACATTATGCTCAACCAAGGGATCAACTGCCGATATCACATCCAACACATGTCATCAGGAAACTCCGTTGAACTCGTCGCGAGAGCTCAACGAGCAGGACAACCTGTTACTGCAGAAGCATCCCCCCACCATCTGTTACTCACTGATAAAGCAGTTGAGTTGCAAGGAACCGCGGCAAAGATGAATCCGCCAATGCGTGAAGAGAGCGACATGGAAGCACTCCGCAAGGGGGTCGCCGACGGTATCATTACGATCCTTGCTACGGATCATGCGCCTCATCATCATGATGAGAAAAACCAACCTATGACCGACGCACCCTTTGGAATCATCGGGCTCGAATCCGCTCTTGGACTGTATCACAAAGCACTAGTCGAAACTGCTCATATTGAACTTCCAAAGCTCATTGAACTCCTCACGATCAATCCTGCGAAGCTCTGCAATTTAGATTCTCAAGGCTTCGGCAAACTAACACAAGGCGGCCCCGCAGATATCACAATCATCGATCCATCGAATAAATGGACTCTGAGTACAGATGATCTTGTTGGTAAATCAACAAATACCCCATTCCTCGGATGGGAGATGGGGATTCGACCGATTATGACCATCATGGGTGGACAGATCCAATTCGAACTAAATCAGTCATAACTAAGTGGAGCATCAATGAGATTTCTTCGAACGCTTTGGGACACTCGCGAGATCAGCATCGCTGCACTTGCGATCATTACCATCGCAACTCATCTCATCCTCCGATTTGGGACTGACGCTACTGCGTTCAACATCAAGCTCCCACTTATTGTGTGTCTCGTGCTCGGAGGAACTCCGCTCGTCTTCGAACTGATCGCAAAAGCATTCCGAAAAGAGTTCGGTTCCGATCTCCTAGCAGGAATCTCGATCATCACTTCTGTGATCCTCGAAGAATACCTTGCAGGATCCATCGTTGTCCTGATGCTATCTGGAGGAGAAGCACTCGAAGAATACGCAATCGCAAATGCATCGAGTGTTCTCAAAGCGCTTGCGAGTCGAATGCCATCCGTTGCTCATATCAAATCTGAAGGCACCCTCAAAGATGTTCCGCTTGATGATGTCAAGATTGGGGATCATGTCACGATCTTCCCACACGAGACGTCCCCTGTTGACGGCATAGTCGTTGACGGGCACGGCGTCATGGACGAATCGTATCTTACCGGCGAACCCTACATGATGTCCAAAGCGCCTGGGTCATCCGTATTCTCAGGAGCAATCAACGGCGAGAGCGCAATCACGATCCAAGCTACAAAGCATCCTCAAGATTCTCGATACGCCAAAATTATGGAAGTCATGCTCGAAACTGAGCAACGCAAACCTCACATGCGTCGACTTGGCGATCAACTCGGAGCGTTTTATACTCCTATCGCCGTCGCGCTTGCACTTGCTGCATGGTTGATTTCAGGAGACCCAACCCGATTCCTCGCGGTACTCGTCGTTGCGACTCCTTGCCCGTTATTGATCGGGATCCCGGTTGCGATCATCGGTTCAATCTCGCTAAGCGCCAAACGAGGAATTGTCATCAAAGACCCAGGTGCACTCGAAGCAATCGACACATGCAAAACGATCATCTTCGATAAAACAGGCACTCTAACTTACGGCACTCCGAATGTAACGCAGATTATCACAGCTCCTGATGTAGATCGCAATAAGCTTGTCTCTCAGATTGTCTCGCTCGAACGATATTCCAAGCATCCGCTTGCCGACGCGATTATCAACGAAGGTGAGCGAGCTGGCGCTTCTATCTACGAGCCATCACAGGTTTCGGAAAAACCAGGCGAAGGACTTTCAGGGATGATCGAGAATCATCGAGTCCTGATTACAAACAGGGGCGCTCTCGAGAAGATCGATCCGCAAGGATTCGAACAACTCCCAGAGCAAGCCGCGGGACTCGAATGTATTGTTGTCGTTGATCTGAAATATGCAGGAACAGTACAGTTCCGTGATGAACCTCGCAAAGAGGGCGAGGATTTCATTCGCCATTTGTCGAAGAAGCATCATTACACCAAAGTCATGCTCGTATCAGGAGATCGCAAAACAGAAGTTGAGTACCTCGCCCAGCGAGTTGGAATTCAGGAAGTTTACGCAGAACAATCTCCTGAACAGAAAGTTGAGATCGTCCGCAAAGAGTCCGAGACTGCTCGAACTTGTTTTGTTGGCGACGGAATCAATGACGCCCCTGCGCTCTCACTTGCAACTGTTGGTATTGCTTTCGGACAAGCATCAGATATTACGACTGAGGCCGCCGGCGTCGTCATTATGGACTCCTCGCTCGAACGAGTGGACGAGTTTTTCCATATCGCGCGTCATATGCGACGGATAGCGCTCCAATCAGCTGTTGGGGGAATGATTTTAAGCATTGTTGGGATGATTCTGGCCGCAATGGGCATCCTTTCTCCGGTCTGGGGCGCCGTATCTCAAGAAGTGATTGATGTATTCGCAGTGGGTAATGCCCTTCGCGCTGCGTTCCCTCCCAAAGTTCTCTCTGATATCGACGATCATTAACTCTCTGACAAAGAACTCTTGAACACATTGACCTAAAATGCAGGAATCGAATCAACACTATCGAATCAAAGTGCTTCGATAGATAATCTGGACCAACCAGCTTGAGGATAGAATAAAAATGAGCATCAAAATCGGAATCAACGGCTTTGGACGCATCGGCCGACTCGTTTATCGCATCGCATCGAATACTCCAGGAATTGAAGTCGTTGCGATCAACGATCTCGTTCCGGCAGACAACCTCGCATACTTGCTCAAGTACGACACAATGCACGGGCGATTCACCATCGATGGAAAACCTGCTGAGATTTCTGCAACTGACGATTCCTTTACTGTCAACGACCAGGTTACAAAAACCACCGCCGAACGCGACCCTTCAAAGCTCGCTTGGGGCGATATGGGTGTCGACTATGTCCTTGAAGCAACCGGATTCTTCACCGCTGCTGAGGATGCTCAGAAGCACATCGATAACAACGGATGCAAGCGTGTCGTTATCTCAGCACCAACCAAAACCCCTGATGCAGTCAAGACTCTCGTCCACAAGGTCAACTGCGCACAGTACGACCCTTCGGTTGACACGATTATCTCGAATGCTTCTTGTACCACAAACTGTCTTGCACCAGTGACCAAAGTCATCATGGACAACTTCGGGATGGTTGAAGGTCTCATGACAACCATCCACGCGGCGACCGCAACACAACCAACTCAAGATGGACCATCCAAAAAAGATTGGCGAGGCGGACGTAACGCGTACCAGAACATCATCCCTTCATCCACTGGCGCCGCGAAAGCAGTTGGGCTCTGTCTCCCTGAAACAATCGGTAAACTCACTGGAATGGCATTCCGTGTTCCAACCGCTGATGTCTCATGCGTTGATCTTACTTTCCGCACCGAAAAAGCTACTACCCTAGCTGAAATCAATGCCGCGATGAAAGCAGCATCCGAAGGCCCGATGAGCGGCGTGCTCGGATACACTGAAGAAGGGGTTGTATCGTCCGACTTCCTAGGCGACCCTCATTCATCAATCTACGATGCGACCGCAGGTCTCGAACTCAACAGCAACTTCTTCAAGATCGTCACTTGGTACGACAATGAAGCTGGATACGCAAACCGTTGTGTTGATATGCTCAAGATGATGGGCGAAAAAGACGGCCTCTGCTAAGTACATTCAAAATTAAACATGACAGCACTCTCAAGGTTGAGAGTGCTTTTTTTATTTTTTCGATGAACGATCTACTCTACAGGAGTTGAATCGATCCGTTTAGTTAACTCATCTTCGTTCGTTGTAAAGTTACCACTGATTGCGGAACTTGAGAACTTCTTCAACGGCCGCTTCTTATTAACCTTTCCAGTCAACCAACCATCTGCGAGCATCGATTCGATGATCTGATAGCAAATCATCTCATGGAGCGGTGCCTGATTTCCATATTTCTTCCGGCAGATTGCTTGGATCTCTCCCATAATCTCATCGAGTTCTGAATGCTTGGAGAGCACGTTAAGAACAACATTGAACATTCCGTAACTTGGGAGCATCCGACCTGCGCGTTCAAAGCTCATCGCAGGAATTACTTGCCCGTCTTGGAGATAGGGTGTCGCAATTTTTCGCGCTGCATTCAACTGCATCTTGAAGCTGTTGAACTTGCTTAGCTCCCATCCCAGATCAGCCTTGCCACCGAATCGGGCAGCGAGAGATTTCACACCGCCTAGATCTACTCCGCCTATACCAACTGCACCTTGGAGATCATCAGCGAATCCACCTGTTGAGAGCCAACGGAATGCTTCTTTGGGGCGCATGTTGAGCCCGGATTCTTTCGCGATCTGCGCAGAGTGTTCTTCAAGATCAGTGAACTGCCCGTTCCCTGCGTACCAGAAATCTGCAAAGCGAATATGCTGTTTAATTCTTCGCCGTTGGACTTGGTCGTATTGAGATTTGAGCCAATTCGGATCATGCTTCGCTCGTTCAAGTTCCAAGATGGTATAGGCCGCGTGACGAGCACCTGTATGTGTGAGCATCATCCCGCCTGCAAGAATTGGATCCGCGAATCCTGCACTCTCTCCTGCAAGGAGCCAGTTCTCTCCGACGAGACGTTGTGCAAGGAACGACCAATCTTTCGTCGCTTCAACTTCTCCTCGCTGAGTCGCACCTTTTGTCAACTCGCGAACCCTTGGCTCTTGGCTAATTGCCCAACGATAAAGCTCCTCAGGGGTTTGCCCGCTCTCTTTGTAATACGAAGCTGGACAGACAAATCCGATACTCGTTCGCGTAGGCCCAAGTGGGATGAACCAGAGCCAACCTGTACCGATTGAAAGAACTTGAACACGAGTTCCACCGACTCCGATCTCAACTGCCCATTCTGCGTTCTCCCAATAATCCCAGAATGCAACATTCTGGAGCGTTGTTGGAGAATCAACAGAAATCCCGATCGCTTTGCGAAGAACACCAATTCCACCCGAAGCGTCAATGTAGTATTTCCCTCGGACCTCAAGATCTTTGCCTTCGTCTGTTCGGACGCAGAGATGATCAATCCGATCAGTAGTTGATTCATCCATTACTGTCTTTGTGACCTGATTCTGCTGTCGAACATCACAACCCATCTCTTGAGCATGATCCAGGAGTATCTCGTCATAGACTGCTCGATCGACTTGCCAAGCTGTGGAAACGCGAGCTCCTTCGTATGCAGCAGGTCGCGAGAGCGACTCAACCTGATCAGGTTCAACAAAGTTGAAATCCCATAACTCATCAGAGTTCCCCCATCGGTAGGTTGCCCCAACCTTGATCGGAAATCCGGCTGCTTCGCACTTCTCCCAGCATCCCATTTCTCGGAGTATGCGCCCAATCATCGGCAGCTGACTCTCTCCGACATGGTCTCTCGGAAAGAGAGCTTTCTCGAGAATAAGTACCTCAAGATCAGGCATGTACTTTTTCAGTAAACAACCTGTGGTTGATCCTGCTGGACCACCACCCACGATCACGACATCAGCAGATAGCTGCGAAGAAGTTTCTTCGTTTGATTTCATCAATATTCTCCCACGAGAGTCGCAGTATGACATATTCATGTCACAAACACAAGCCTTCAAACCGGTGTCCGTGTGTATTAGCTCCAATGAGGCCTACCCTTGCTCATGCAATACAAATGGACACTTTTACGCGCTGGCCAGTTCCTTCTTGACGGGGGAGGCATGTTCGGTGTAATTCCCAAAGTGATCTGGGAGCGATCGATCAAATGTGACGAAAAAAATCGAATTCAACTGATGCACAACTGCTTGTTGCTTGAATCAGTCGAATCGGATCCACTCACAGGAAAACCGCATCGCTATCTCATCGAAGCAGGGACCGGAGACAAGCTCGACGAGAAGATGTCATCCATCTTTGGGCTCGATGGACGAACTGTGGAATCTGAGGTCATCGCCGCTGGTGTTGATGTCAACGATATCGAAGCGACAATCGTCTCCCATCTCCATTTCGATCATGCCGGCGGATTAACCCGAAAAGCTCGCGAAGGGGAAACTGCTGACTGGGAAGCACTCAAACCAGGCGCCGCTTCAGGAGAAAGCACACAGATCAAGTTCACATTCCCAAATGCTGAACTGATTGTCCAACGCCGCGAGTGGGTCGACGCACGCAATAACGACTCAGTAATGACTCGGACATACTACCGAGATCACATTTTGCCATTCGAGGATGACAAACAACCTATCAGCGAAGGTAAAGCTCGTCTTCGCCTCGTTGATTCAAAGCGGCCGTTCCCGCTGAATCGGAAGCCATCAAGAGGGGAAGCTCCCAAAGCCCCACTCGAAGAGCGCCTGACTGAGGTTCTCCCTGGAATCCATGTATTCCTTGTCCCAGGGCACACTTGGGGCCAGCAAGCCGTCTTGTTTACGGATGAAACCGGTCGCAAAATCGTATTTACTCCTGATGTCATGCCTACCCATCTGCACAGCGGCCAAGCGTATTCGCTGTCATATGATGTCGAGCCGTACACATCGATGATCACCAAAGAGTGGTTCTTAAGAGAAGCAGCAGAGCGAGACTGGGTGTTAGTGCTCGATCATGAACCAGGCAACCCACTTTTCAGAGTCAAGAGCAACGAATCTGAATGGTTTGAGCTTGTTGAAGAAGTCAGCTGCTGATACTTGTTCTTCGCTTTGGTGTTCTATAATCTTGTAAGCAACTATGTCAGCGAACACGACTTCATCCATCCCGGAACCGAGCCAGAGTGCTCCAGAGCCCGAACAGTCGGATTCGGTTGTGGTGTCGACTGAACAATCGAATGTCGAACAAACTATTGAGAAGAAACAGAAACGCACGCTCTTTGAACGCGCAGAAGCATTCATCTCCAATCTTTCGACACGAAACAACTTCTGGAATCGTGTCTGCTCCATGATCTGGCTCCCTTATGCGTTCCGCTCAGGCATCAAGATGTCGTCGGATGCGAGCACTTATCGAGCGACACTCCCATTCCGTCGATTCAACAAGAACTGGTATAACGCGATGGCCGGCGCAGCTCTCTTGGGTAACTCCGAGATCGCAGGTGGCAACTATGTCTTCGCGGTTTGTGGCGGCGACTACACCGTCGTGTGCAAACATCTCGAATACAAGTTCTTGCGTCCGTGTCACGGCCCGGCCGAATACAGGATGACTCCTCTCGAAGATATCCACGCTCTTGTTGCAACTGGAGAAGAGTTCAATATCGCTGTCCGCATGGACATCGTTCAAGTGCTCGTTCCAATGAGCGAGAAGAAACTCAAGGAAGAAGCGGAACTCGTGGATGAAAAGCCTGTAAAACCCAAACGGGTCGGCCGATGCACCGCAACTTTCCATGTGACCCCTAAGGCACATCACAAAGCGAAAAAACTCCGCGGGACAAACGCAAAATGAGTGACGAGTCACCCGCTGTTCAAACGACGACCCGCAACCCAGTCTTGTGGGGTGCATACTTAGCATGCTCATGGACCTGGTGTATCGGAATGTTCCTTCCAGCTCTGCTCATCCGAGATATGGGATGGATGGGATTCGTAATCTTTGCGATTCCGAATGTACTCGGCGCTGCTGCGATGGGTTGGATCCTCAAATCTCGTGAAGACTCCATTCGATTCGTTGAAAGACATCCACAAGTCATCTGGTGGTTCTCAACGATCACACTCGCGTTTCATGTGTATTGGGTCCTTTGGATCACAAACTTCGTGCGCATTGCGTTCCCGATGCCTCGTGTGTATATGCAAGCGGTGGCCGCGATTGTAATCGCGTTTACGATCATCACTCAACGAGCGATCCGGTTTGAGAGAATGCCTCGTGTTGCGGCGGTCCTCATCACATTGAGTATCGGCGTACTCATCTCTACCTTTATCTTCCCCGACTTCACGCATGCAACTCAGCAGCTCGCAGAAGCCGCACCCAAATCCATAGCTCCGCTCTGGATGTTGCCAATCATGATCTTCGGATTCTTGCTGTGTCCATACCTTGATATTACTTTCCATCAAGCTCGTCAAGGACTTGGCAATCAAAGAAACGGCCGGATCGGGTTCACGATCGGATTCGTACTCTTCTTCGCTGCGATGATCGTGCTTACCACTCGATACGCTGGAGTCATGTCATGGGCATTACGCGGCGAAGCATATCCGGACACAATGGTTCTCCCACCTTTGCTCAGCGCAGCTCTCCTCACTCATATCTTGTGCCAATGGATCTTCACAGTGCGTGTTCATTTGGGTGGAATCAAAGCGATCCCTGGAAGCGAATCTAAACAAACACTCCTCTTCATTGTGATCTTGATTGCAGGACTGTTCGGACTTGGAGCGATGAAACTCCCTGCGTATTCAGATCTCTCCGGCGGCGAAATCGTCTATAGATCATTCCTTGGTTTCTACGGCTTGGTCTTTCCAACTATGATCGCATATCGATTTATTCAATCACGAGGCAGCTTGAATCCTATTAGCCCGATCGCAGCATGGTTCGCGATCTTACTTGCGATGCCGATGTTCTGGATCGGGTTTATGCAACGACAAAACATTTGGCTCGTTCCAGGAGTGGGTATCGTATTTGTTGGCGCGATTGTGCTGATGACAACGCGAAAGAAGCTGCCTTCTTCATGAGCTCTGATCTGCATTCTGATCACTGAAATCAATCCCTTGATTCCTCGCTACGATTCTCGCATTCCGTTGCATCATCTCAAGCTTCGCTCGCTTCATTGCAGAGCCAACAAACGCTGCTCTCCGATCATCCTCAGTCCAGTTCATAACTTCTAATAGATCGAAGCTTGCACGCGGTGATTGATACGCAGGATTCAAGGAAGCATCGAGCTTGCTGTTTTCTTTGATGGAGTTATGCGGGCAAACTTCTTGGCAAATATCACAGCCGTAGATCCAGTCACCCATCAGTTCTTCGAGTGCTGGTTCGATGGGTGCACGATGCTCAATCGTTAAGTAGCTGATGCATTTCCTTGCATCCACTTGATGATCCGTAATCGCTTGAGTTGGGCATGCATCGATACAAGCGGTGCACGAACCGCAGTGATCGGTAATCACAGGTTGAGATTCAGGAGCTGAAGCATCGAGACTCATCACGATGCCCCCGATGAACATGTAGCTACCGAGCTTGGGATGGATGATCAATGTGTGTTTTCCAACCCAACCGATCCCTCCACGGCGAGCAAGCTCTCGCTCTGGAACAGGTGCAGTATCTACAAACACCTTGAACAACGCGTGTGGATGGAGTTCGCGAAGATCGTCTGCGAGTTTCATCAAGCGTTTTTTGATCAGCTTGTGATAGTCTTTACCGCGAGCATATCTTGCGATTCTTCCTCGACCTTTCTCGATCGGAGCATCCTGATTATCATCACGCGATGCGTAGAGATCCCCTACTACCAAGATCGAACGAGCTTCATCGATGAGTTTGGAAGGATCAGTTCGGAGATCGAAATAGTTTTCCATCCATTCCATTGTGCCGTGCATTTCTTGATCAAGCCATGACCTGAGACTCTCACTATGTTCGCTCGGTTCAACCGTCGATATCCCAGCGCATGCAAAGCCTTGAGCTTGTGCATACGCGATTAGGTCTGATCCGAGTTGTTGAGATGCGTGTTGATCCACCGACAAACTGTAGGCGAGCTTCAAGCTCAGCAGTTTACTACAGCGGCGTTCATCCAGCTATAAAGTGTCTCTGCTGCATGCTTGAGCACGGATTCTGGATCATCTGACAAACTGCTGTCCCAGAGCTTGGGATACTCATACACGATCCAGCCGTCGTATTGAATCTCGCTGAGTGTTGCAATGAATTTTTCAAGAGGCAAGATGCCCTCTCCGAGTTTTACTGCGTTACCGTCGGAATCCACATCGCAGATTTTGATGATCTTGATATGGTCTTTGAGCGCCTTCACATCCTCAATTGGACAACCACCGATGTTAACCGAAGCGAGCGTGTTGTAGGAAACTCCAAGGAACGGAGAACGAACTTCATTGATTAATCCAAGAAGATCAGTCGCTCGAGCAAATGAACCCGCGTTCTCAATTACCATCCGAACATCTGTATTTCGAGCGGTCTGCGCCGCAAGACGGAGTCGATTAATAACTCGTGTCATGCTCCACGAGACAGGTTCTGCAGCAGGCAAGTTGCACCCGAATACACGTACGAACTTTGTCCCTGATTGGCCTGCAAGATCAACATAGTTCTTCGCATCACTGACGCCAGCTTCTTCATTGAGAAACACGCGCCCAATCACTGGAGGATTGATCGGCTTGTCAAATCGGACACTTGTCGCAAACGAGAGCGGTACTACGCCAGCATCGTCAAAGACACTCTTGATTGAATGTGGTTTGATCTCATATGGATCTGATGACAACTCCACGCTTTGATCGTGAAAGCTCCTCATCTCAACACCAATAAATCCAAGCTTTGAAGCAGCGTTTACGGCTTCGTCAAGTGTCCACTGTGGACAAGCAATGGTTGAAAATGCGATCTTCATACTCGATATCCTCATGATCCGGTCTAGCTCGATTTAACTCCAGTAGTGTATGTCACATGATGCGACATTGCACCTCTGGGCGCCCACTTGAGATGGGATCAGCGTATAGACTTAGCTATCGGCTAATTACAACTGGAGATCGCTCAAATGTCATGTCCACGCAATATCGAAGATTCAGTCCATACGGATCTCAAAGACAAAATGACCTATTCGCAGTTCCTCAGGCTCGATAAGCTCCTCGATTGTCAAGAAATACACTCAGAACCCGCTCATCACGATGAGATGCTCTTCATTATCCAACATCAGACTTCCGAGCTCTGGCTCAAACTCGTGATTCATGAGATGACTGAAGCACTCGAGTATATTAAAACAGATCAACTCGCACCCGCGTTTAAAATACTCTCTCGCGTCAAGCATATCCAAGCCCAACTCCTGCACCAATGGGATGTGCTCGCGACGCTGACCCCATCTGAGTACACACAGTTTCGATATGCCCTTGGGACTGGGTCCGGGTTCCAATCAATCCAATACCGCGTCGTTGAGTTCCTGATGGGGAACAAAGACGCCAAGATGATCCCTGTGCATAAGCATGACCCACTAGCAGTTGAACTCCTCACGAAGACACTCAATATGCCGAGTATCTATGACGAGTACATTCGCTTGCTCGCTCGAAAAGGGATGAATATACCCAAAGAAGTTCTTGATCGAGACATCACAACTCCGCATCAATCCAATCCTGGAGTACTTGCCGTATTCAAGGAAATTTATACTGATCCCAATGAATACTGGGAAGCATATGAGATGGCCGAGAAGCTTGTTGATATCGAAGAACAGTTCTCACATTGGCGATTCCGACACATGAAAGTCGTCGAGCGTGTAATAGGATACAAGCAGGGAACCGGGGGATCATCTGGAGTTCATTTCCTACGACAGATGATCGATCATCGCTTCTTCCCAGAACTCTGGGAAGTCCGAACCCATCTTTGATACTACAGATCGGTGCTCGATATGAACATGACCAAATCTGAAACAACCGAATCGAAGATCCTCAGTGCCGTTGGAAAGCTTGGCGGCTCGCCGTTGACTGAAGCAGGGATTATTGAACATATTCATCCGCTCTTTTCGCGATCATTGAATCGGAATCAAGCGACTGGTGAGATTTATCTCGCGAACCACTCGCTTGGGCGCCCAATGGACGCGATCGCTGATCGAGTAACCAATGCACTCGATGCTTGGTATACCGAGCTTGATGGAGCCTGGGATCTTTGGTTGAAAGAGCGTGATCAGTTTCGAAACAGTGTCGCAAGCATTGTCGGCTGCTCACGAGTTGATTCAGTAGTACCCAAAACAAGCGCAGGACAAGGGCTGCGAGCAGTGATCAACGCGCTTCCAAGCTCTAAACCAAATATCGTTTCAACTCGAGGCGAATTTGATTCGCTCGACTTCATACTCAAGAGTTACGCTCACAAAGATCGAGCTTCGATTGAGTGGATTGAAGCTAACGAAGATGGACTCTACCAAACTGATGAAATCATTGCTTCGATCAATGAACACACAGACCTCGTTGTTCTCTCGCTAGTCTGCTTTGTTACAGGGCAGTTGATTCAGGATATCCAACAAGTTGTCGAGGCTGCTCATCAGTATGGCGCGTTAATCATGATTGACGCGTATCACGGGTTTGGAACTCTTCCGATCGACTTCGATGCGATCGGCGCTGACTTCATGGTCGCGGGGAGTTATAAATACACTCGCGGCGGGCCCGGAGCTTGCTTTTTGATCGTCCATCCAAGACATCTTTCTCACGATGGTGGCGTACCTGAATCAGATTCCTTGTTTACCACAGACACTGGATGGTTTGCAAAAAAAGACCCCTTTGCATATCGCAGACAGGACACTCCCGAATACGCACCTGGTGGCGACGCCTGGCTCGAAGCAACCCCTCCTGCAATTGTCTACGCTCAAGCAAACCCAGGACTTGAGTTGGTAGATGCGATCGGTGTTGATCGAATTCGTGCTTACTCACTCGAACAACAAGATTTCCTCGTCAAACAACTACGAGAAGTTGACGTCGAGACAAAGCAAATTGTCCATCATGGCGCATTCGTGCTTATCCCAACTCTCCAAGGACAAGAAGTCACCGCTCATCTCAAAGCGATTGGAGTAAATGTTGATGCGAGGCCGTGCCCGAAAAGCGGGCTCTGGTTCGTGCGACTGTGCCCTGACATGCTCAATACGCAGAGCGAAATCATCGAAGCTGTGAAAAAAATTAGTTCAGCTTTTCAAACTCTTGAAAATTGAACCTGATTAGATTGTTTGATCTGAAGTATTCTCGTTAATCGGTATCACGATTACGAAATCTGTGCCTTTACCTACTTCGCTATGGAGTTCGAGTCGCCCGTGATGCGCCTCAATGATCCTTCGAGCTGTTGGTAACCCAAGCCCGGTCCCGCCTGATTTTGTTGTGAAGTACGGATGGAATACTCTCCCTTGAGTCTCTTCGTCCATACCTGGTCCGGTATCGATTACATGGACCTTTACGACTTCCCCTAGATCGAAGTCCTCTTCTTGTTCAAGACGCAAGATGAGTTCTCGCTGGTTTGAATCACAAAGCTCCATCGCATGAATCGAGTTGAGCATGAGATTGAGAAGAGCTTGCTTGAGATGATCCGCATCAACATGGAGAGCACCTAACCCTTCTGAGGGTTCGATCCGCATTCGCACATTGGCGCCATCAACCATTGGAGAAAAGAAGTCCGCAAGCTCATCGACAAGCTGGTTCAAGTTGGTTGAAGTCTTTGAGAGATGAAGTTCGCCGGCGAACTCAAGGAAGTCCTCAAGAATCCCGCGCAGACGCTCTGTCTCTCTACGAAGCGCATCACATCTCCGAACCAGACGCACTTGGTCTTGGTCAGGGATCGAAAGATCTTCGATTGATTCTGCAAGCAGCTGTGCGTTGAGCCCGATCGTTGAAAGCGGATTCTTAATCTCATGTGCGAGCCCGCCAGTCATAGATCCAACTTCAGCTAAATGCTCAGCAGCGAGCGCACGGCGCCTTGCATGATGCTCGCGGAGAATCGAGAGTCGAACTCTTCGAGCAGCGAGGAGGTATGCAATGACTCCTCCGATGATCATCCCTACAAGCAATGAAATGCCAATGATCATTTGTGACCCACCAAAGTCGAACCGGCTCTTGAACAAGACCAGTCTTGCAATCTAGGAGACCTTCATCAGAAGCTCCGAAATGAGTTATGCATTTTCCCGGCGTCGATCCCAGCAATGCTGGAGATACCTAGGTTCCCACCCGGCACGAGAAACACATGTGTGATGGTATGGCAAGTGATCAATGGATTCAATCACCAAATCTATAGCCTTGTCACGGTTTTGAAAGCGTGATCAGAAAACAAATGCTCTGAATCTATTCTTGACTATTCAGAGATCGAACTTATCGCCTTGGTGTTCTTGAATAGGTCCTGCGAGGTACGACAACTTCCGGAGCATCATCATTCGCATCAGTACCTGCTTCAGACTCAACACGATGGACCTTTGTAGCACGCCAACCCTTGTCGTTATGCTCTGCGTCATAGCAGACTGAAGAACCGTCTTTGAGAACACGGAACCCATCGCCGTCTATGACTGTGAAATGGACAAAGATATCCTGCTCATCTGGGCCGACAATGAACCCGAATCCTTTTCTTGGATCGAACCATTTCACTAACCCAGTCACTTCGATGAGCGTCTCTGTGGCTTGTTCAGAATCGTGTGTGTTACTGTCCGTCATGTCACTACCCCCGGGAAGACCCGGACCTTTCTTCAAAACTTCCAGCGTCAGCGCAATACCAAAGCTACTGAAACACTCACCAAGCTTTGAACAATGAGGAACCCAGAGCTGGGATCTCCATTTTGTATTGACCGACCCACCGTTCATTTAGTCCCCTGAACGATTGGTGGTTCTGATTTTGAACAATCTCAGGCGAGAGATTGCTCTGATTGCCTAACGAGAGTTTGGCAAATCATCCCTCCAGCATACCAAATTCTCACGGCGCGTCAAATAGCCCAGCCGGATCTGGAGTCCAACTGGGCTATATTTGTTTTGAATCAGGGGGTTTCCCCCTCAGAATCGGCGTTTTTTACTCGGCCGAAGCTTTCTCTTCGTTACGACGAGGCTTTGAACCACGACGACGACGAGGCTTTGATTCGCCTTCGTTCGAGCCTTCACGGTCACCATCTTCGCGTTTCTTCTCTACGAAGTCTGGATCCGCACGCTTGATTGAAAGCTTGATTCGTCCTTGATCGTCCACCATCATGACCTTGACCTTGACAATGTCTCCAACATTGACAACATCATTGACATTATCCACAAACCCGTCAGCGAGTTCGGAGATATGACACATGCCATCAGTTCCTGGAGCGATTTCGATGAATGCACCGAAGTCCTTGGTTGAAACAACCTTGCCGTCATAGATCGTGCCAGGACGGACATCTTCGCAAAGTGCAGAGATTTCAGCTTCAGCGCTTTCGACATTCTCACGATTAGTCGATGAGACCATTACGCTGCCGTCATCCTCAACATCAACATTGACATTGTACTTGTCCTGCAACGCACGGATGGTCTTTCCACCAGGTCCGATGAGCTTGCCGATCTTTTCGACTTCGATCTTGAGTTGGATCATCATCGGAGCGTACTTCGATGTCTTCTCGCGTGGAGTTTCAATCGTTGCTTCCATCGCTTCGATCAACTCGATGCGGCCGACATTCGCTTGTGCAAAGATCTCTTCAACTTGTGAGAGTACCAAACCACGAGCTTTGAGATCAAGCTGAATACCTGTGATTCCGTCACGAGTACCCGAGACCTTGAAGTCCATGTCGCCGAAGAAGTCTTCTTCGCCGATGATGTCAGTAACGAATACTTCGTTCTCGCCGTTGTCGTCAGTAAAGCGACCGACGGAGATACCAGCACATGTATTGGTGATTGGAACACCTGCATCCATGAGTGCGAGACATCCGCCACAGACTGAAGCCATTGATGATGAGCCGTTTGATTCGGTAATGTCCGAAACAAGACGAATCGTGTATGGGAAGTCTTCCGCTGATGGGAGTACACCCATGAGCGAGCGTTCTGCCAATGCTCCGTGTCCGATCTCGCGACGACCTGGACCCATGATGCGGCCAGCTTCACCGACACAGAATGGAGGGAAGTTGTAATGGAGATAGAACTTCTTGGAGTACTCAGGCATTAAGCCATCAACAACTTGCTCGTCACGGCCTGTGCCGAGAGTCGTCGTTACGAGTGACTGGGTTTCACCTCTTTGGAAGAGTGCTGAACCATGAGTTCTTGCGAACTTGTTCACTTCCATATGCAATGGGCGAATTTCTTTGAATCCACGGCCATCCGCACGCATGCCCTTTTCGACGATCAACTTGCGAGTGATCTTCTTTTCGAGCTTACGGAATGCTTCGTTTGCTTGACCTTTACGCTTCTTGGAAGCTTCGAACTCAGCAGGGGTGCCTCCATCGACAACCGCGAAGTGATCTTGGAGCATCTTCGCTTTGATTTCGCCGACCTTGGTTGAGCGTTCAGTCTTTGCTTTGATCTGACGAGCGACTGTTAGCTCTTTTTCAGCAAGCTTTGTGACTTCTGCCATGACATCATCTGGGATGAGGTTCATGTGATCGCCGAGGCGTGTTTCTTTGCCAACCTTCGCAACGAGTTCTTCGATCAAATCTAGAATCGGATTGATTCCTTCTTTAATACCAAACTCGATCGCAGCGAGGATTTCCTCGTCAGGAACTTCAGCAGCTCCGACTTCGATCATGTTGATCCCGTCGCGATGACCCGAAAGAACCATGTCCATATCGGAGTACTCAAGCTGTGAGTTGGTTGGGTTGATGATGTGCATCACTCCGTCATCTGTAAAGATGCGAGCAACACGAACAGTTGCGAGTGGACCTTCGAATGGCGCATCTGAGATCGAGAGCACAGTCGCAGCTGCTGTCCCTGCGATCACATCCGCATCGTTCTCGCCGTCATGGCTCATGACCCAGCACTGCATCTGAATTTCTTCGATGAACCCGTCAGGGAAGAGTGGACGGATCGGACGATCAATCATCCGCATTGTTAGAATTTCTTTTTCGTTTGGAGCGCCTTCGCGCTTGCGGAATCCACCTGGGAACTTGCCACCTGCGGATAGCTTTTCACGATAATCAACCTGCATTGGGAAGAAATCGAGTCCTGGACGCGGGGTTGCGCGAGCCAATGAAGCTGCGACTGTTGTTTCGCCGTGGGATACGAGAACGTGCCCGTGTGCGAGCTTTGCGATCTGTCCAGTTTCCATGCGCATCATGCGGCCGCCGATTTCTTTTTCGACAACGATCGGGGTATTTGAGTCTGTCATTTTCTTCTTTACCTTCCAGTAATATCGGCGCAATTCAGTTTGCCGAACGCGGGTGTGAGTTGCCCGCATGATCAATTCCGATGCCACAATGCATCGGGTATCGATCGCCAACAAGTTCGATATCATTCTCACACACGCATTGGTTGTTCATTGCGAACGAAGCGTGCAAACTGATATCGTTTATTCTTCTACAAGAAAGCCCCGCGTATCTTTCCAAACACGCGGGGCAATAGTTTTCGATTATTTACGCAAACCGAGACGCTTGATCGTATCGAGATACGCGTTTCTGTCTTTGCGAGCAAGGTAACGCAATAGCTTGTTGCGTCGTGATACCATCATGACCAAACCTCTACGGTTATGGACATCACCCTTGTTCTCTTTGAGATGGGTTGCGACTTGCTTGATGCGTGCAGTGAGCAACGCGATCTGCACTTCAGGTGAACCTGAGTCGCCGTCTTTGCGAGCAAAGTCTTTGATGATTTGTGTTTTTTCTTCTGCTGGTAATGGCATGGATATCTTTCCTTCCGCCGCAAACACCACTGTGAGTCGTCACTGTCGATGCCGCCAACCTAAATGATATAGCTACTCGTTGCAGCCACAAACAATGGTAGGCTCTACTAGAGGCTGATTCGCCGATATTCTGAGTATCTAAACCCCTGTTTTGGGCTAATTACAATGTATTTGTAGTAATCTTTCAGAGTTGGAGAACCAGACAGCTCAGATTCAGGACTCTAGAGGTGAAATGACTCGTCAACCATTCGACATTCTGAGTGAATTTCTCATCCTCAATATCCAGAGCGGTGACGATCACGCACTCACAGAACTCATCGAGATTTGGACTCCCAAACTCCGATCTCGTGCTCTTCGGCTCACTCAAGACACTGACGCTTGCAATGAAGTGCTTCAAGAGTCTTGGATAGGAATCGCTCGCGGGCTCCGTTCGCTCCGCGATCCATCTATGTTCGGACCGTGGGCATTTCGCATTGTTCATAACAAAGCGGCGAACTTCATCAATGATCGATCACGAAATCGCAGAAATCATATCGCAGCCTGCGAAGCAAACTCCCAAAGCTCGAAAATCAGGGAACCAGACGATGCAATGGGATGCTCAGTACGAGAAGCAATATCAACCCTCGACCCAAAGTTGCGAGAAGTAGTTTATTTGTTCTATATGGACAACTGCACAATCGAGCAACTCTCTGGAGTTCTGGGAATACCAACCGGAACCGCAAAGACACGCTTAAAGCGAGCTCGATCACAGCTCAAAGATTTGTTAACCCATCATTCCTGAAAGGAAAATAATAATGGACGATCTCGATTCCAAAATTCGGAAAGCACTCAACAACTCAGACGCTGCGATGATTGGTGATCCCAATGATGGGCTCAGGCTCGACCAGCAAGTTCTCGGAGTGTTCAAAGGCGGAAACCCGTTTATGAATACGATCGCAATGACCTTCTCTTTCGTATTCTTAGGAATCGCAATCTATTGCGCAGTGCGTTTCTTTGATACGGATGTCACCAAAGAACTGCTCGCGTGGGGCTTTGGGTTCTGCGTTAGTTTTATGGCTGTCAGCATGTTCAAGATCTGGTTCTGGATGGAGATGCAACGCATCGCAGTGACACGTGAAGTCAAACGCGTGGAACTGCTCTCTGCGAGATTACTCCAAGAACTTGCTACGAAATAACGATGTTCATCAACACCCAACTCGTTCGTGATTCATCTGGCAATAAATGAAATATTCCATTGTTTCATCGTTCGAGCGTCGGCTTTACTTGTGCTAAAGTATATGTATGAGCATGCAAACAACATCGTCGAGCCCAACGCTGTCCGATCGTGTATCAAACCTCAAGCCATCGATAACGGTCGCGCTCAACAATCGGGCAAAAGCACTCAAAGCATCAGGAGTGGATGTGCTCGGATTCGCCGCCGGCGAACCAGACTTTGACACTCCTCAACCGATCAAAGATGCTGCGATCAAAGCGATGCTCGATGGGCAAACGAAATATGTCCCAACACTTGGGGATATGCCGACTCGGAATTGCATCGCAAACAAGCTCGTTACCGAGAACAACATCCTCGGTCTTACTGGAGAGCATGTCGCGATCGGGACCGGAGGAAAGCATGTCCTCTATTCATCGATCCAGTGTCTCTTTGATTTTCCTGCTGAAGGACAAGAGCCGATGGAGATGCTCTTGCCTACACCTGCATGGGTTTCTTATCGTCCGATCTGCGAGCTCAGCGGCGGCGTAGTTCGAGAAATCAACGCGGGTCCTGATTCTGACTTCCGAATCACACCTGAGCAACTCCGAGCTGCGATCACTCCTCAGTCTCGGTTGCTCATCATCAACTCTCCTTCCAATCCCTGCGGCACAATGTACAGCGAAGCAGACTTGCGAGCACTCGCACAAGTAGTCCATGAAACTCGTGATATCGCTCCAAACCTCATGGTGCTTACTGACGAGATCTACGAAAAAATCGTCTACGGCGACACGCCCCACTTCTCGATCGGTTCTATTCCTGAAATCGCAGATCGCGTCATTACGCTCAACGGAATGTCCAAGGCCTACGCGATGACTGGATGGCGCATCGGGTATGTCGCAATCCCTGGAGAGTTCGGGAAGAAGTTCATCAAAGCAATCGGGACTCTGCAAGGACAAATGACGACGAACATCACGAGCTTCAACTACGCCGCGATCCGCGAAGCGTTGACGAACCCAGAAGTTGCTCAAACAGTCGAGATGATGCGTACCGCTTTCGCATCACGCGCCATGCTCATCATGAACCGACTCGCTGAGATCCCCAATGTCTCGTGCCCAACTCCGACAGGCGCGTTCTATGTCTTTCCAGATGTGAGCAAACTCTTCGGAAAGACTACTGCAAAGGGAACCAAGATTACTGACGCGCCAAGTTTATCCGAAGCGATGCTCGACGAAGCACACATCGCATTCGTTCCAGGCAACGACTTTGGAGGCATCTCAGGAAACCATGTCCGGATCTCATTTGCATGTTCAGACGAACAGATCAACGCAGGAATGGATCGGTTCAAGGCGTTTGTTGATGGATTGGTATAAGTTTATACCAACTCCGATTAGTAGTGCTCTGCGTCGCTGATTGAATAGTTCCTCAGAAAGCAATCCACACATATGCCGACACCTCCTGAGAGATTTAACTCTGAGCGCGGCGCTCCACCCAGTTCTAAATGCACACGAGGAGAGTTCAGATACTTGTTCCGATTTTTTGTAGTTCTTTGGATCGTCTTTGCAATTACAAATTTGGTAGTTTCAAAGCTACTAATCCATTCCCCTCTAAACACAAGTTCACATCTCGACTCGTTTGTATTGTTACCAAAATCTAAAAATGGATGGCTCTCCTCAACTCCGAATGACTATACATGGCCTAAGGCCCAAAATGGCTGGTCCTCTTCAAAACCGAACGACATTGAATGGCCTAAAGCCCAAAAGGGAATGAACTATGGAAGCCCTTCAAGGTTTGTAGTGTCCACATATCGTGTCGCGTGGAATCAAGATCGCTCGATAAAATTTGAAATGGACTTAGTACACATAGGTGCGCCATTCGTTTCTATTGAATTGAAGAAAACAAAGGCTGTTGAGAACGGAGTCCTGATTCACGCTACTCCCCCACTCGACTCAGATCCGGATCTCCGTTGGAAACTCTCAGGATTGATTCTGAATCCGACATTGCTCGCGACTCTAATTTGGCTACCCCTTGGGTTGCTTCCCGTATCGGTGCGATCACATATGCGATATGTACGATACAAAAAATGGATCGAGCAAACTATGTGTCATGCGTGTGGATACGACGTCATGAGTTTGCCGATTTGCCCTGAATGTGGCGAACCGAATACAACTATCCGAACTTAACTATTCGAGTTTCATCACCACTTCATCAATCTCTTCCCCTCGCGCATGAGCAAACCCTCGCTCATGCGCAATCAGTGCAAACCCACACTTCTCCATCGAACGGATCGAACCCAAGTTGTCTGTCGCAGCTCTTCCAAACAACGGGCGCGTCTGTTCGATCTCGATGAACTCTAACAGCGCTTGTGTCGCGATCCCCATCCCCCAATGCTCGTGTCCGATCCAATAGGTGATCTCACGATCGAGTCCATCTTCTTCATTGGGCATATCAAAGCTCATGATGTGCCCGACGAGTTCGCTGTCATGTTCGATTGAGCGTTTGAGGATCTTGTCCGAACCCATCAGCTTTGCCCAATGTGTATCAAACGCGATCCGATCCGATGGATCCTCGTGCACAAATGCAGCCATATGCTGCGCCGGCTGGTACTGCTGATGCTCAAAGAAGATAGGCAGATCAGCATCGAAAACTGAGCGGAGAGTAACTTGAGCCATGTGATTCATCCCGAGTTTGTGAGTGATGTACCGATTGATTTGATCCGCAACTTCGTTTGTCCGTTTGTTACAGATTGACTCAGAGTCAAACTGGATCTTGTAATACACAATTGGGATCACAATCGCAAGGAGCAAGAGTCCCCACATCTGGATTGATCTTCCTCCTGTTTGATAGAGTCCGTAGATCGACCAAGCGAGTAATCCTGCGCCGAACATAAGAATTAATGCGACAAGCAGCTCGACTAATCGGAGGATGATCTTCTCAGGCCAGATATACAAAACAGCCGTCAGAAATGAGAGTAGATCGATCAACACATGAGCAATCCGCGTTCGCAATGAACTGGAATTTGAGAACTCTGTAGATGTCTGATTTGGGTTAATCAAACTCATCAGCAATCGCTACAGTCTCGGCCTCTTCGTCATAGTCTGCACGCAGCTCCATTTCAACTTCGCCTTCGTTCATCTTCACGCTGACTCGTTGATCACGCACAAGCACTAAGATCGCGAGGAACATCCCGACCATCTCTGCGCGAGTTTTTCCAACTAGCATTGTGCGGAGATTCGATCGACCGCTTGAACCTACTGAAATCCGAGATTCAAGATGCTCGACGATGTGATCAACGTGCAACTCCAGCGGAACGTCGTCGCTCATGACTTCGTGTTCGCCGATCCGATCGAAGTTGACGCTTGCGACGATCTGACGAAACGCTTCAACCAAATCTGAGAGATCTAGGTCTTCGAGTTCCAGCTCACCCATATCATCCATCGCTTCTTGAACTGATGCGTCGTCGATAGCAGCAGAGTGGACGGGAAATCTTTTCTCCCAAGTTTCTCTTCGTTGCTCGAGCGCATCTGCAGCATCACGATACTTCTTATATTCGAGAAGTTGATGCACGAGTTCAAGACGAGGATCAATACCTGGTTCGCCGTGATCTGATGTCGATTCTTCTTCACCCGCGTCTCTTGCATCAGTCTGCGCTGCGAGCATGCGTGACTTGAGTTCCATGAGCGTTGTCGCCATCACTAAGAACTCGCCTGCGAGATCGATATCGATTCGATCTACATCATCGAGATATCCAATGTATTGATCAGCGATCAATGAGAGAGGGATATCGTGGAGATCCACCTCATGCTTGCGGATGAGGTAGAGCAGCAGGTCCATAGGGCCTTCAAAGGCATCAAGTCGTACGCGGTAAGAATCGCTCATACTCAAAGTTTAGCACAGATCAGCGTTCGTTGGTGATTTTTTATCGAGCTCTGATCGCTTCTCAACTAATCTCAAGATGCCTACATCCTGACTCAAGTCGGATCCCATGATCATGAACTTTGATGGATACCGCTTGCTGAAAAAATATCCAATATTTTCATCAAAGAAACCCCTCCTTGAGCCGATAGAGTGTGCAGGAGAACACGCCATGGAAGGCTACACATCAGTTTACGACACTTCAGTTTCCACTATGAGCACAACATTGAAGCTCGTTGGAGACATTGAACTCAAGACCTGCCCAGAGTGCATAGGGATTGGTCGAGTTGCTTGTCCACAGACTGTCGCGGTACGCACCATCGGATTCAACGGCGTAGCGACGCTCCAGCCCTCAACTGGGCACCCGATCCCTTGCCCGAACTGCTTGGGCAAAAAGATCGTCCCAAACATCTGAGAACACGGAAACAGATATCCCAATCCTGCAGGTCGATGTGTTATCCGCCTCCATTTGAGCGAGTCGGTGTAGGTGCATTAATCTGAACCTGATCCAATCCCAAATCCCATTTCATCGACTTCGCCGACATCGGAGCAGGCTGCGTCTCATCATACAAAGTGACGAGTTTGTTTCCTAATGCAGAAGCGAAGAGTGAGTCTTCGATCGCGTCGTAGATTGCGGAGTCTGCGAGCAGCTCTCGTTCTTGATATACAAATCGAACATTCCCTGTTGCGGCGGCCTCTACCAGTCGTGTTGACTGCGATTGATCTTGCTCACCGATATCGAACTTCGCATTGAGTTGATCAGTGCTTAATACAGCTTCTACCCCAGTTGCGAGTGTTTTTTGCTTCACTAGAACATTGTCATTCATCGTGGCCGTGCCCAATGCTCGATTCAGTCTCATTCTCCCGTCCCATGTGAATCGGGTGAGTCCGGATCCATTGGTCGTAGCTTCATTTGAATTTTCTTGAGCATTCTCGCCATCGACATTTGTTTCATCGTCCTGTGCTCGATCAAGAATCAAGAGCGTTCCAGCACTTGGGACATCGAGTTCTTGTGATCGATTATTCGCAAAGATCTGCGATGACTCAAGATAGATCAGACTAATCACTTTGCTTGGATTGCTCTTTGCATATGTTCGCGACTCAATCTCCGCAGGAACGGGTTCTTCCCCCGCTGGCGCATACCCAAAGATCCGTGCAGAGACGAGTTCTCGCTCGATCTTTCTTCCTCTCAACTGAGCGACCCGATCTGCAGACGGTTGAGGCGTAAGCTTGATCTCAGCTCGATGAGCAGTAAGCGTGTCTCGCGTATAAGCGTCAGGCATTGATATCACTTTGACATTTTCCTGACACACGATCGACCCGATCGCATCATCGAATCTCATCGAACCATCCCAACTCGCACGGATATGACCTGTCACGGCTGCATTCGCATCGCTCTCATTGAGTGTGATGTCATGATCGAAGGTTCCCTTTCCGACGACTTCAATTCCGCGATGTCGCGCGTTCATATCGATCTGCTCGCCTTCGATCGCTGAGCCTCCTTGCGCGACCTTTGCTGGAGAACCAAAGAGCGACATCGTCTCATTGAATCCATCTGCAGTAATCGAATCGCCGCTCGCTGTTGTGCGATCAACTCCGGTATATTGGACATCACCCTTCGCATCAGCAGTGCGCACGCGCGTCTCTCCTGCTAAATCTCTATAGAGTGTTGCGACAATGTGCTCGGTTTTAAGCAATGATTCAGAGTTACGAGCAAAGACCTGTCCAGAAGATTCAAACCGAATTGGTTCAATCGAGTTGCGAGCTTTACTTGGAATGAAATCTATCGCGACTGCATGACCTGAGAGCATGTTCTTTGATGCACTGGATATCACTCCGTCGACCATCGTGAGCTTTTTCAGTGATTGTGCAGAAGGAAGCTCTGGGTTAAATCTCGCTTCAAGCGATCTTGCTCCGATCGAGCTCCCGTCTTGCTTCGCAATCACAGAACCCTCAAAGTTAGCTTTTGCGAGTCGATCAGTGATGGAATCCGCTTCTCGTTGAAGGGTGATCTCAGCATTCCGATTCCATTGAATCGTCGACTCTTTGCTCGGATCTGCAGACCCATCAAGGGTTGACTCGATCTGCCCTCGCCCGGGCATAGTTATAACGCCGCTTGAGAGATCAACATTGAGCTTTGATGCAAGCAATGAACCAGCATCGCTTGAGTTGATCCGAATGATTCCGGACTCAGTTTGCTTCGAAGTCAGCTTCAACTCTGCTCGAGTCGCGAGATAAGTCGCCGAGAATGCTTGTGCAGTGAGATTCCGCTCAGGCATGTCGAACTGAATACCTTTTCCTTCTTCTGCGATCAGCTTGAGTGCAAGATTGTTGTCGACAAGCTCTTCCGGAATATCGCCGTCAATCGGACGAACACTCAATGCTCCTGACCAAGTGATGACGATGTCTGTTGAGTCATCATGTTTATCAACAGCGTTAGAACCAACCGAAGTGTTTGCTTTTAAGTTCGCATCAGTATTCACAGGACCCAACCCAACACTGTCTACACTCTGATCCTGTTGAATATTTGTTATCTTTGGATCGACTTGTTCATTTGATTTAACAAACCGGATGGGCATCACAGAGTCTTTAGGCAGCTCTGATCCATTGAGCGCTGCGAAGAGTTCGAGTCGATCGGACTGGGCTGATCCAGCCCCTTCTACCATTGCGTTCACTTGATCGTTGAGCACAATGTGATACCGATTAAGTAAATCTTCAACTGCCCCACTAGTTTCATGCGATGCAATATGCTCTGTAGAATCAGATTTAAGCAAGTCAGATGCACCAGCAGCACTTGTGGTGCGAGTTGAATCGGTTGAATCACTCCCTGTACGATTCGATGTTGAAGTGTTCTCTGCACTCGGAGGACTCCGTTTCGCAGGAGCAACAGGATCACCCTTGGAATGGATCACAATCCGATCACCCTGAGCAACATCAACGAGTTCAACACGATCTCGAAGCTCGTTGAGAATCACGGTTAGATCGGTTCCCGAAAAATCAAACTGGGTTGATGTTATCTCAAAGTGTCCTGTCGATCGAAGACGAAGATACCGTCTCTCGAACTCGACCGGCTCATCAAACTCTGCGACCAAGCTTGGTTCGACGCCAGCTGGTGCAGGTTTTCCAACTTCATCATCTGCTTGATAGCTCTCGATCCGGATGTGACCCTCTAGGGTACCCGACTCAGGAGGCTGATTCGGATCAGGCATCAGCATCGTTGCAAAGTCAGCCGTGATCTTAATCTTTCGGCCGTCCTTGAGATACAACCAAGAAAGAGGATTATCCAGCCTTCTTCGTCCATCTCCGATTGGTTCAAAACGATCTGCGCTCAATGTCGCAGCAATCCTCGTCGGATCATCCTTATCCACCATAGTTACCAACATCTCGCCACCAGTTTGGGTGTCGGTAATATTGGGAATCTCACCAAAATCTGGCGGGATTAGGTTTTTATTTTTGGTATTCGTGCCGTTCGACGAACTGAGCGATGAAACGATGATGATTAAAAAGCCCAGCGTGAGAACCGCTGCTGCAATCAAACCGATAGTCTTTGTCGATATTCCAGATGGTCCGGGCATAGACAGATTGTAGGACATTGTTGAGGACGGGGGATTCTGCAGATCTGATCTCGCTCCACTCAACAAAATTGAACTCCAATGGAGGCAGATGCTATCCTTAACTATGCGCACTGAAACAACATCAACAACGACTTCAACTCCTGGGCCTATCACGAATCGAGTCAATCGAATCATCGCTGGGAATGATCCAGAGTTGATCGCGGAAATGCCCTCAGGGTATGCAATTCTTGGGAAGTACCAGCCTCAACCGATTACTGGCTGTTGTATGTTGCTCCCTAAAGAGGTAGTCTCATCCCCAAATGATTTATCACATGCTGAGCGAGCTCAATTCTTTTCCGATCTGACTCTCTTGGGAGATGCGATCCTAGAAGTAACAGGCTCAAAGCGAATCAACTACCTCGTGCTTTGCAACCAAGTCCCTGAACTCCATGGGCATTGCATTCCTAGATTTGAAAACGAAGATCCAACAAAGCGGATGCAAGGCCCGTTCGAAGCGTACGATTTTGGTAACGCTCGTATCAGCGATGCAAAGGGTGAAGATCAACAACTCATCTCAGAGTTACGCAAAGCGCTCAACAACTTACTCAAAAATAAGTAGTCTCTCGCTCACGACACTATAACTTCATCACGCAATGTAAAGCCCTTTGGTTGTCAGTACATGAGCGATCGCTTCTCTTGCTGCTCCGCGCCCGCCGTCGCGTGTCGTGACGAGATCGCATGCGTTCTGCACTTCGACTTCAGCATCATTTGGGCAAACCGAAAATCCAACCCGAGTAATCGCTGGAAGGTCCGGCCAATCGTCACCCATATACGCAATCTTCGATGCATCGACCCCAGTTTGCTCAATCAGCACATCCAATGCGACTGATTTGTTCTTGCTTCCTTGAATGATCAAGTTTTCATCGATTCCCAGTGAACACATCCGATGCTTGAGTGCTTCGCCGCTGCGTCCTGTGATAATCGCGATCTTGAGACCCGCGTTGAGCCATAAGCGGAAACCGAAACCATCACGAACATTGAACGCTTTGGTTTCAGAACCATCATCATTGATATTGATTGATCCATCTGTGAGAACACCGTCGACATCGAAGACGAATAACTCGATCTTTGAAACAACATCGGTATTCATTAATCTTCCTCCACGAGTTTCATAGCGATGAGATCTTGTACATCGAGAAGCCCAACGGGTTTATCATCCTTGTCGACGATCGGAATCTCATCTGCTCTATATTCACGGAACATTGCAACTGCATCACTTGCGAGATCACTCATTTTCAGAGTCTTGGGTGATCCGGACATCACATCGCTAAGTGGGCTCTGGAGTTCATTCGCATCTCGGAGCACAAGTCGACGAAGATCAGAATCGGTAAAGATCCCGACGAGCTGCCCATCGTTATTCGTAATGAGCAAAGCGCCTGGGCGACGCTTTACTTTCGATGCTTCTTCAAGCGCGAATGCAACCGCGTCGTTCTCGTTGGCGATCGGTAGATTCTTCCCTGTGTGGAATCGGATTAGTTCGCTCACCGGTTTGAGCAATGATCCGAGAGTCCCGCCTGGATGACGAGCATGGAACTCTTCATTTGTGAACGATCTTCTCCGAGCGGCTGCTAATGCGAGTGCATCTCCAATCGCGAGAGCTGCAGTCGTTGATGTAGTTGGTGCAAGGAAATCTCCGTCTCCTGCTTCATCAGTGACCATCGCGCTGAGAGTGACATTCGCAATCCGTTCGAGTGACGACGGCTTTGAGTTATCACTTCCAGATTGGCCTCTTGTGATGGCGATGATCGGAAGTTTATCTTGACGCAAGATCGAAGCGAGTCCAACAAGTTCACTCGTCTCACCTGAATGACTCAAACAAATCGCTAGATCATTCTTACGAAACCGTCCGAGATCACCGTGTGCTGCTTCAGTTGGATGCACGGCGTGTGAAGTTATCCCGAGCGAGGCCATCGTTGCAGATATCTTCGCTCCAATATGACCTGACTTTCCAAGTCCAGAAACGATGACTGTGCCGCCGCCATCGGCGCAAGCAACGATCATATCAACCGCTTGGGTGTATCGATCATCAACCGCCGATGCCAGCTTAGAGATCGCTTCTGCTTCATGCGTAAGTGCACGAGTAATGAAACTGAGTTCTTCAGTTGATTGGACGGCTGTTTGTGTAGTCGAGGACATGAGATAAGGATATGCAGCACATCGACATCAGATCCTCGCTGATCCGACTGATATCGGAGTTCAAAAGAGGACTCGCGAAGCGATAGCTCCCAAGAACCCATTCAATGGGGTCTGAGTTTCTAAAATCGAATCTCGCAGATCAATAGTTAAGAGCTTGTCCGGTCAACAATGCGATATGACTCGCGTTCGCCTCGGCCTCGCAATGGGTAATCTTTGCGAAGCGGATGCGCCGGGTAATCTTCCCAGAGCAGGATTCTTCGTAGATCAGGATGATTCGCGAACCGGATACCGAACATATCGAAGACTTCACGCTCAGCCCATTCGGCGCTTGACCAGAGATCACATACCGAATCGACGATCAACGCTGGATCATTTTCGATCCCATCAGTTGGAATAGATGGTTCCAAGAAAACCTTGACGAAAAATCGATCGTCTCGGCTGTACGCACAAAGATTGTAAACAACAGCAAAGCGAGCAACAGTCTTCGAAGGATACCCAAGGTAATCGACTCCGATGACATCGGAGAGGAAGTTGTAATCGCATTGTTCATCACTCTTGAGAAACTCCATCACTTCATGTAAGTTCTCAGGATCGACAACGAGTGTCGATTGTCCGAGATACTCGCTCGCGCGAAACTTGAGCATTGGAAATGCCGATTTGACTCGCTTGAAGGTAGGATGGTCAAGAGATTTGGTATTCGCCATTGGATGCCTCGTCGGTTCAATAATTCGTGATGAATCACACTTCTGCGTATCTTAGCCTGTAGAGCGTCTTCTTTCGCGCCTTAGAGCCCTGATTCAGACCTTCAAATACCCAAGATCGGCTTCTTCGAGAACAATGACATCGACTCCCGATTGAATGAATCCAGAGAATTGCTTAATTAACAAGCTCGGATCAATATCACCATCTTTGATCGAACTCTCTTCGAGCGAACCTGACTCATTGAGTTTCACGGATCGGAGCAGCAATGCGCCCACCTTTGGACATTCCTCGCAGAACTGAGCAATCCGACCCAGATGATCATCTACATCTCTCATCATTGAAGGAACCAACCAGCCGATCGGATCCAAGAGTAACGAACAGGACATATCCTCAGATCTTCTTGCCCAAGAACAGGTACAGATCGCATCGGAAAGCATCCCTATTGCATTCGGACGGATCATGAGTCCAATACCCATAAGCTGACATACTTCATCAATCTTACGAACACGCTCATCAAAATCAGCCCATCCGGTTTGAGACCAGCTTGCGAGGAGCCGAGCTGCGTCTGATTCAGACGCGTCAGCTTGGGTAGGTTCTCCACATCGGAGAATAATCCGCTTGAGCTCTGGTTCATTTTCGATGATCGAACGAAGACGATCGAGTGAAGTCTCAACAGAAGCATCAATAAGAGATGCAAATGAGTTTCCCGTTTGGGAATCACGAATCAGCCCTGCTGAAGGACCTGAAATTTGATCTGTATCGAAAACGAGTTGCATCACAGACTCTAGGACATCAGCCGTAAACACACGCGGATCCTGCGCGGCGTGCGCACAATTCATCGCCCAATCTGGGTCCCCTTGTGTTATCCCCTCTTCTAACGCGCACGAACCTCCCGATATCGAGCGAGCACCCGGGAGAAAGCAAGCTGCTTGATCAATGCGGATGCAACGAGCTTCAAAGGATTGAAGCACAAAGCGTACGGAGGCGAACGATGACCGATTTATTCTCATGGACCCGATCCACTCGAACTCAAGACCCTGAGCTTCCTCGTGCTCCTCGCGTTGAACTCTCACGAGAGCAGGTAGTTGATCAGATCATCGCGATCAATCAATCCGCTACTGCTCAGTATCTTGAACAGTTTGAACAAAAATCACTCGATACCTATCTCGATCATTTACTCTCAGCACGACTTCCACGTGGGCGCGATGCTCGCTGGGATCGCCCAGGAGACGCTCCTGCGATCATGTCTCGTCGCCGAGTAGTCTAAAAAAGATCTTGATAAAGACTCGTATAAAGATAGTTACCAAACAATAAAGAGATTTCATCTCTCTCGCGTTGGGCGGACCTGTGGTGGGGTCCGCCCAACACTTTTTTTGGACCAACGCTCAAAATAACTTGCTCAATAGTCCAGTCATGGTTATCGAGCTTCAAGATTTTTCCCTCACCAGTCCGATAAAGGGCAATGAAGCAAGGCGTGTTTGTCGCGGATCGGAGATCCAGCTGGCATGCCCGATGCCCCTCCACCACCTCTTCCAGGGATACAGGTAAGAGTTTGGGGTTAGCGAAACACAGGCCGATCGGGCGGAGCCCGCCGACCAATGGAAGAACACCCCGTGTCGAATCGACACCGGGGCCTGCAAGGTCATCCTTGATCAGGACCATTCATAGATGCGGAGTGCCCTCCATGCAAAAGAAACAAAACATGCGAAGCAAGAGAACAACCATGACATCACAATCGATGAACCAGCTCTCAGTAAATCGTTCACTTATAATGATCGCACTCGCGGGAAGCGTGCTCGTCCTACCGGCTTGCGGCGCCAAACGAACAGGGTTCTGGAACAAAAACAAGCAGTCTCAACTCCAGCTTGAGCAAGCTCGCCACGAACAAATAAATGCACGCAGCTCAAGCTACTTTGCAGCAGATTCAAACCAGAACGCTCAAGTCGCAACTGCTCAATCTATGACGCAACCAAGCACAAGCGTTCATGGGAAGACACTCAAGAGCAACTCTCCTGCAACGATCAACTATGCACTGAGTGCTGAGTCGAAGGCCGGCGAGTTTACGCCGCCAGCGACAATCCAAGCATCAACAGCTTCAAATACAACGAGCATTGAATCAAGCTCACCGAGCAGTTCGACTTCTACCACAGCTGGATCAAACTCCATCGGTTCTGCGACAACTGATACAACTACAGACATGCAACAACTTCGAATGGGCACAGCGGATCAACCCAATCCTGTTGAGCGTGACCCATACTTTGCATCAGACTCGGAAGCACCTGCGGCACTCCGCTCGGGTGATATCAGCGCATTCGTCTACGCGAACGCGATGGGAGTTGAGCTTCCATCAGAAACAAACTCGGATGCAACTCGTGCAACGATCAATGTTCGTCAAGTAACCAGCTCGTATGCAGGATCTGACTTTGATCCGATCGTCACACCTGATGGTCGATACCTTATCTTTGCTTCGACTCAGCATCGTCCGACTGCAGATTTGTACATCAAGTCTGTGAACGGCTCAGTCGTAACTCGTCTTACTGATGATCCAGCTCAAGATGTGATGCCGGCGATATCCCCCGATGGACAGTTCATCACTTTCGCTTCCGATCGAAGCGGAACATGGGATCTCTACATCATGCCTTTCGAAGGCGGCAAAGTCGTCCAGCTCACAAATGAGTCTGCGAATGATCTTCATCCAACTTGGTCCCCTGACGGTCGACAAATCGCGTTCTGTCGACTCGGACAGCAGTCCGGCCGATGGGAAATCTGGGTAAAGGATGTCCTCGCAGATCACGGTGCTCAGTTCATCGGATTCGGTCTCTTCCCAGAATGGTGTCCAGTCGCTGGAACCGGAATCGCGGGCGCTGATCAGATCCTCTTCCAACGCTCGCGCGAGCGTGGAGATCGTGCATTCTCAGTTTGGACTCTCGATTTCAATACCAATCCAGGTACTGCAGGCCGAGAAACAGAAATCGCGACTGGACCGAATCAAGCATTGATCAACCCAACTTGGTCACCTGACGGCAACTTCATCTCTTTCGCTGCTGTTCCAAACTCAGAATCATGGTCAAACCAATCAACTGCGCGACCTGAATCTTCAACGATTTGGATGGTTTCAACCCAAGGAACAGGCAAAATCAAGCTTACCGATGGGAACTCGATCGATCTGATGCCTGTATGGGGGCGCAACAACGACATCTTCTTTGTCTCAAATATGGATGGACAAGACCATCTTTGGTCGATGGAACTCTCACCGGCTATCAGAGCGGCCAGTGTGATGATGCCTGGGATTAACGATTCGTTCGCGAACTTCCCGACTGATCCATCACCTTCAGAATAAATCACCCGTCATCCGCATCTAGCGGCGTGGATGACGCTTTGTATCAAGGGCAACGGCCCAACATTCAAGTATAACTCGGACGGGAAAGGATGCCCGTCTTTGATTTCGGCAGGACGCCATGACAAGTGCACAGAACATGCTTGCCCCATTTCTTGTAGTCGCATGCATGCTAATCTCAACGATTAGCATGAGTGGATGTGAGATGGGACAAAAACGAGAGCAGATGTACCCTCCAGGGGTGATCGTTTCTCCATATGACACCGCTCAAGGTGATGTCTTATGGGCTGTGATCCCTCCAATGAACGAGTCAGGAACATCACTCGCTGATGATTTAGCAATCGGTGATTCGATTGTTGCGGCCGCTCAGGGAATCCGAGGTGTTCGCTGTTTACCTTTGAATCGTTCAATAGCTGCTGTTCGAGCTTTAGGGCTCGAACGCGGAATCCAATCCTCAGCTGATGCACATCGTATCGCTGAATACCTAGGAGTAGATGCGGTCCTTGCAGGTTCAATCACTGCTTACGACCCGTACGATCCTCCTTTACTTGGTCTCGCACTTGCGTTGTACGCGAAACCTGGCGCAATGGCAAACTCGAACCAATCCAAACTCGATTCACGCCAACTCACAATGGCATTTACTGACTTTGGTACCTTTGACGGGCTCTCATTCGCCGGCGAACCTGTTTCAGTTGTCTCAGAGCATCTCAATGCGAGAGATCACAGTGTTCTCATGGCCGTCCGAAGTTATGCACAAGGACGAAGCGACGAGCAGTCAGCTCTCTCTTGGAGAATTTATACCGCAAGCATGAATCTGTACACTCAGTTTGCTGCTCATCATGTCGTCGGCAGACTGATTGATGAGGAATGGCTCAGGATGTCGCGCATCATGCGGACGAACGAGCGAAGACAACGCTGATCGGGCACTGATGCCCGTTAGCAACGGAGCGCATCGGTGAAACCACAACCACGACATCCTAAGCAACCATCAGCAAGTCCGGATAACAACTCGCATAGTAAGCATTCAGATACAAACCAAGAGATGGTTTGTGTGACACTCCAGCGTCCTCCCCACTTCTGGAGATTTGCTTGCGCCCCTACAGAAACAGGTGATCTCCTAGAACGATTAGCTGAAATCGCTGATGATCCGGCGATTTCGCTCTCTTGGAGTGATGCTGAAATGATCGCATCTGAAATTGTTATTCATCATCATCACGATACACCTTCAGCCGGTCAATCGAACGACCGATAGCAAACACAGAATAATACTGTTCCTTCACCTTTGTAAGTTATAAACCCACCTGGGATCTTCGGAGTTCGCGGATGACAACCATTCCAATCACACAAAGCTTTTCACTATACCTCACCGATGAACGCCACTTCTCGCCTTACACGGCACGATGCTACGGTGCGGATCTCCGACAGTTTATTGAGTACCTTGTCGAAGACACAGGAATCAACATTGATCTCGCTGCTGAAGAACTCGCGTTCAAATCGCGCACAGCTCCAGAAGCAGAAGTCGCCGGAAAAATCGATCGCCCGACTCTCACGAACACAATCTGTAATGCAGATGCTGATCTCATCCGAGGTTATCTCGGATTTCTCGGCGAGCAGAGCTATTCCCCAGCAACACTCGCTCGCAAGATTGCAACACTTCGCTCATTCTACAAATGGGGCAACCGTCTCGGATTCACTGTCACAAATCCTATGACGCTCATCCGGACTCCAAGACAGTCAAAGAGACTACCCAAAGCGATTTCCATCGAACAAATCGAACAACTCCTCGCAGCTCCAAGTAACAGCGATGTGCTCGGACGACGAGATCGTGCGATGCTCGAAACACTCTACTCCACAGGTATCCGTGTTTCGGAACTTGTCGGACTCGATTACTGCGATCTCGATTTTGAAAACGAAGCGATGCATGTACGAGGAAAAGGCAGAAAAGAACGAATCGTTCCACTCGGCTCACACGCACTCAACGCAATCCGTAAGTACATCGAACTGCTGTCCACTGATATCAAGTTCTCGCCGATCTGGGCAGCACGAGACGCAGGGGAAACTCCACTCCCTATGTTCCTCAACAAGCACGGCAAACGCCTTTCATCACGAAGCGTTCGCAGGAAGCTTGATAAGTACTTGCGTGCTGTTGGGCTTGATTCAACAATCTCGCCGCATACTTTGCGTCACTCATTTGCAACGCATCTCCTCGACAATGGCGCAGATCTTCGCAGTGTGCAAGAACTCCTGGGTCATCAGTCACTCTCAACAACTCAAGTCTACACACATCTCTCAACATCGCGAGTTGAAGATGCATACAAGGATGCTCATCCTAGAGCTGAAGCAGGTTAAGCTTCCGAACCCAAGTTCTCTTCGAATGCCTCAAGCAACTCTTGGGGCGTTTTTTTATACACAGGCAACTTCAATTCAGGAGCAAGCTCAGCAAGTGGAATCAACACAAAACTCCGTTCGTGAACTCGTGGATGAGGAATCGACAACCCTGGTTTTTCGATGATCTCGTCGCCGAAGACTAGAATATCGAGATCGAGTGTTCTTGCACCCCATCGCTCTTCCTTTGTGCGATCTCTTCCAAACATCGCTTCGATCTGTAGCACTGTTTCGAGCAACTTATCTGCATCCAATCCAGTCTTGATTTTTACAACGCCGTTGAGATAGGTGCCTTGTGAACCTGGGCCCACAGGAAGTGTCTCGATGATTGTTGAAATCTCTACAAGCTCTATCGATGGGGTTTGACCCAATGCCGCGAGACCGCCTTGGATATTGCCAAAGCGATCTCCTAGGTTGCTTCCAAACGCGATGTATGCATCTCTTTGCATGAAAGAGTCAAGGCAATTGGTGTGTCCCGATCAACTCACATTGAGCATGGACAATAAAAAAGTCGTCAAATTTGACGACTCAAACTTAATCAATATTGATCGAAACTTAAACCTGCTTGACAGGTTCAAGCTCTCGCATCCGATGCTGCATCTGTGCTTTGAGACGAGCAAGGATCGATGAATGCATCTGTGAAACTCGTGACTCAGAGAGATCGAGGGTAGTTCCGATCTCTTTCATAGTCATTCCTTCGTAATAATAAAGAACCACAATCAATCGTTCTGCACGAGTCAAACCCTTTGTCATCAGCTCTTTGAGATCCTGACGCTGAATGAGTTTCACAGGACTTGATTGATGCTCATCCTTAATCACATCGATCTCGCGAAGCTCGCGTGATCCTTCGGATTGGTAGCATTTACGAGTGATGCTCGTGACTGACACAGAGCTTGAGTCGCGCTTGTATTTCACGAACTCGTTCTTATCGATTTCGAGTCGTGAAGCAACTTCCTTGTCTGTCGCTTTTCGTCCGAGCTCCATTTGGATCTGCTGCTTCGCAGAATCAACCTTGGATGTACGATGGCGAACCAAACGCGGAACCCAGTCCATCGAGCGAAGCTCGTCGAGAATCGCACCACGAATACGCGGCGCGCAATAGGTTTCAAACTTCACGCCGCGGTCGAGATCGTATGCGTCAATCGCATCCATCAGCCCGAAGAGGCCCGCGGACATCAAGTCTTCCAGATCTACTTCATCGGGAAGACGCTGATAGATCCGTTCTGCGTTGTACCTTACAAGATGCAGGAACTTTTCGATTAGAAAGTTACGCAACTCTTCAGTTGAATCTGCTTGATACATAACCCACACATCGCGCATCTCCATTTCGTCGAAACGAGTTGGCAGATTGCGAGAGGTAGCATGTTGCGCAGAGTTGCGAGATGAAAATTTTGATCTCATCGCAGTCATTGGTCGGCTCCTTGACCCTTGACACCGGTAACATTTCGCGAGCTCGGACAGAATGAATGATCAGTCCGATATGATGAAATTGACCCGCTCAATAGGTGAATTGTCGTCCTGAGCGATCCTTGCTCAGGCTGACACCATTATATCGAAACAGTTCGCTCTATGTGGTAGCAAACATATTCTTTTTATGCAGCTTTTTTCATGTTCTTGACCATCGACGCATGCGCTTGTTGCTGCAAATCCAGATCAATCAACTCTTGAGGCTTCTGAGGCACCGGACGATCAGTCTTATAGTTAGTGACAAACTCACGAACACAGACCTCTCCCACTGCTCCAAGGATCCGGCCTACAAATGCACAGCACAACATTGCGACAATCGCTCGAAGGATAATAATGTACCCTGGGTTGCCTGCGAGGAGCCCGATCACTAATGCGGTTGAGAAACCAACAAGCCCAAGCACTCCTGAAATGAGCTTCGTAGGCACATCCGCAAGGTATTCACTCGGATCGAGTAACACGTCTTCCGAGACGATTTCGATATCAGATGATTCGCTCATAGCAACTCCATCGGCCTCATTCTAATGCAGAATGAGAATGAACTCCTTCTACGCATTAATTGCGCAGCACAACGATAAACTCGAGACGCAATCAGCAGACCAAAATAGCTTTACATCGAAAAAAGCTCTGCAAATTAACCATGCATGCGAAAAATATATACAGGTTCACTGACAGGGACCATGAACACTAGTAAGTGCTCAATCTGGATTTAACGGTAGTTGCGCTCAGCTTCTTGAGAAAAATCGACGTCGTGGAGCAGCGCTCGCACGGCCTTCGATACCAAGCCAATCGATCAATGACGATGCCAGCTCTGCCATATCACGAGCAGCGGAGCTCTTCGGAGAATCGATCATATAAGGCGTTCTCGCTTTGATCGCTTTGACAACCTTCTTGTCTCTTCGTACATATCCAATCATCGGGAGCTGATATCCCAAGAAACGATCGCATACTCCAGATATTCGAGTATGGACAGCGATTGCTTCTTTCTCATTGACTGCTTGGTTTACAATCAATGCCAAAGTTGGAAGTCGAGCACCCGGTTGATCTGCACTTTGAGAGACAAGTACCTTTATCAATGCGTATGCATCTGCGATACTTGTCGGTTCAGGAGTGACAACCATTAAACATGCATCTGCAGCATCAATGAATGCAGTAACTGAAGGTCCGAGTCCAGCGCTGGTATCGATCATGATGACATCGTTGTACTCATGAAGATCATCAAGTCTGCTCAGTAAGATTGATCGTTCTGTTTCGTCGAGTTCGCCAACGCGTCCGATTCCTACAGAACCAGGGATGAGTCGGAATCCGCCGGGTGCGTCGATCGCAAGATCTTCAAGTGAGAATGACGCGCCATCTCCAACTGCAGATTCAAGTCTTGCCTTTGGCATTAAGCCGCAGAGTACATCTGCATTTGCAAGTCCAATATCCGCATCAAGGAGTACTGCTCTTCGGTTATGCTTTGCGAGTGCGATTGAAAGATTCACAGATGTCGTAGTTTTTCCGACGCCACCTTTTCCTGATGCAATAGCAATTACAGGAACTCTCCGAAGCGGTGGACGAAGTGTGTGATCAGGTTTCGACTGCGGCTCTTGTCCGCTGGTCGATTGCCCAAGTGAACTTACAAGTTCTCTCAATCGAGAAGCTTGGTCGTCACCACTCGCCGGCTGATCTTGCGGCGGGTTTGGGTTATGTGCCGATACTGCTTGGCTCATCCGTTTTCCTCACTCCATCTCCTCACCACGGCTTCCGGGCCGTCGAGCACACAACGCGCGAGTCGATCTGCACGTGCGGGCTCTAAATCGTCGGGCACTTCCTGGCCGACGGTAATAAAGCTTAGCGGCAGACCGATCCGGTCGGAGAGACCCGCGATAGGGCCGGTGGTCACCGCTTCATCAAGCTTGGTAAGGATACACCTGTCAGGGCCTAAAGCCTTGAATCTTTCAGCAGTCTTTCTCAGAACATTATCCCCAACCGTTGTGGACAACACAAGATGGGTTTCATCAGGCGCTGCAGCAGCGGTAAACTCAGCAAGCTCATCGAGCCTACGAGCATCATTTTGCGAGCGTCCAGCGGTATCTACTACGACAATGTCGCAATTCCCAAGATCAGCAATCGCTCGTTCCATCTCCTCAGGGCTATTTGCCACTTTCAATGGTAACCCGATGATCCCTGCGTATGTCCGTAACTGTTCGACAGCTGCAATTCGGTAAGTATCTGAAGTTACTAGACCTACCTTCTTATTGTGGCGAAGTTTATAAGTCGCTGCTAGCTTCGCAACTGTAGTTGTTTTCCCAACTCCAGTTGGACCAACAAGCGCGATCACGCGTGGGCGATCACCCTTTGATTGAGTTTCGATGTGGAGCAAAGATTCTGATCTTGTTCGGATAGTCGATTCAATCTCACGCAAGAGCGCCTGTCGAACGATCATTGGGTCCTTGAGCTCAATCGCATCAAGACGATCACGAACACTTCCGACCAAATTATCAACAAGATCAACAGGAACATCGTTGTCGATCATATTTGAATAGAGCGCAAAGAGCGGAGCAGGCATCTCGCCGCTAGGAAGCGCAGCTTCTGGATTGCTCGAACCCACGGCGACCGCCGTCTTTCTAGTAGATTCAAGAACCTGACCCATCATCTTCTGAAGCGTATCGATTTGTGAGCGGAGTTCGCCGTTCGTCTGCTCGTCTCCGCTGCTCGTTGGTTCAACTTTGTTCTTATCTGTTGAGGTAGGACGAGCTCTTTGCGGAGTCTTGGGAATCATCGCAGACGCGACTGGACGATCAGTAAATCGATTAGGAGTTGTATCACGAACAGTGATTTCTGGATCAACTGGGACATCATTCTTCGGTTTTTCAATCGGACTAATTGATGGCGGAGTCAAACCCATTGGAGGCTGGTTGCTCATCGATCTTGATCCACGACGAAGCGGTTGTCGCGGAGGTATCTCAGTTTTCGTGTCTTCCGCAAAGAGTGCATCTCGACCACTTATTTCAGTATCATTACCCAATTGGGAAGTGACGGATACCGCTGTTTCCGATGGCGCAACACTCTGTGCAGATAGTCGCTGACGAGTAATTGTTCGTCCGCGTTGGATCACTATTTCTGGCCGTTGCTCTTCTATCTTCTGTTGAACAACTCTCTGCTCAAAAGGCTTTGCCTCAAGTGGTTTGGGCTCAATTACTTGGGTTGCAACACGCGGTGCTTTGCGCGGTGCTCTTGATTTGACTGCATTCGGAGATGACGCGGTAATCTCGACCATTGATTTGCCGCCGAGTCCGAACCAAGAGCCGACTCGATAGCTGCGAGTGTGAAGAATCATCGCGTCCTTGCCCAAGTCTTTGCGGACATGAGCGAGGGCTTGAGCCATTGTTTCAGCAGTATAGGTTTTGAGCTTCATCTGGCCGTCCTGGCAATATGCGCATCGAGTGCATGGGTTGATTCGCCTACAAAGGCGTTTTGTCTACGCACACTGTACCCGCTTTGAGAGCGATGCACCACCCCTACTCCTACGAACCCTGCGCAGATTCATCTGAATTCATGTTCAGAAAACTACGCGGACGCGCCCATCTCAACTGGGGTTTCTTGCTTCTGAGAATCCTCTTGCCCGATCGGCGTGATCAATGCAACTGATTCGACATTGATCCCTGGAACGATTTCATTGTACCCAAGTACCGCCGCTGCAGGAACATGGGGCTCAATGACTTGCCAGATTGCGTTTCGAACCTGCGGCGAAGCGATCACAACGGGCATCCCGCCGTGAGCGTTGACAGCTGCTAAGCCGTCTGCAATCTTGGTTGCAATCTGACGCGCAATTTGAGCAGGCATATTGAGTGTTGTCCCCTGTGCTCCGCGATCTATATATGCATTGACTTGATCTTCGAGCCCCGGATCGAGCGTCACGCAGAGCAGAGCGAATCCACCTTGAGCGTCTTGCATCGCATAGAGCGAGCAGATGGTTCTTCTTAGTCCGTTCCGAACATACTCGACGAGAACATCGAGGTCTTTGGTTTTGGTTCCCCAATCCGCGAGCGTTTCGAGGATGGTTTCCATATCACGGATTGGAACCCGCTCACGCAAGAGAGATTGGAGGATCTTTTGAAGCTCCCCTGTTTTAATGATCACAGGGATCGTCTCTTCTACAAGCTTGCTCGCTTTCTCTTTGAGTCCTTCGAGTAAATTGTTTACCTCTTCACGTGTGAGGAGTTCATCCGCATAAGTTTTGACGATCTCTGTAATATGAGTCGCAAGTACACTCGTTGGATCAACAACTGTGTAGTTGAGTGTCTCAGCGCGTGGACGAAGTTGGGGTTCAATCCAGATCGCATCAAGCCCGAACGCAGGTTCCTTCGTTGGAATTCCTTCGATTTGATCTGTTACGAGTCCTGAATCCATCGCCATGAGTTTGTTCGCTTCAACTGAACCTGCCGCGACGGTGTTCCCACGGATCTTGACTCGATACTCACCAGGCGACAGTTGCATGTTGTCACGAATCCGAACTGGAGGCATCACGAGTCCTAGCTCGACTGCGAGTTGTCGACGCACAGCGCTCACGCGATCGAGCAGGTCTCCGCCTTGAGCTGTATCGATCAAGGAAACGAGTCCGTATCCGACTTCGAGTTCGAGCACATCAACCTTGAGCAAATCCTCAACCGGAGGCGCCGGCGGCGGCCCTGCCGAAGCTTCAGAAATCTGCTCTTCCAACGCTCTCGATGCTTTAACTCTGGTTGACTTCATCATCCAATACCCAAGTCCACCGATCAGAATTGATGTCGTGAGCAAAGGGACTGTTGGAAGTGGAGTAAACGAAAGAACTGCAAGGAACCCAGCAGTAATTAACATCCCTGTCGGTTGCGAAGTCAGCTGCGTTGTCAGTTCACTACCAAGATTGTTCTTGTCTCCTGATCGAGTCACGATGAGCGCCGCGGCCATAGAGATAATAAAGCTTGGAACCTGAGATGTGAGGCCATCACCAATTGTTAATCGAGTGAAGACCTCAGCGGATTGTCCTGCTGGCCAACCGCGTTCGATCGTGCCTACTGCAAAACCGCCCGCGATATTGACGGCGGTGATAATGATCCCTGCAATCGCATCGCCTTTTACAAACTTCGATGCACCGTCCATCGCTCCGTAGAAATCTGCTTCTCTCGATATTTCTTCTCGTCGATCTCGTGCTTCTTGCTCAGAGATCATGCCGTTAGAGAGTTCTGCGTCGATAGCCATCTGCTTACCGGGCATCGCGTCGAGTGTAAATCGAGCAGCGACTTCTGCGATTCGTCCTGCACCCTTTGTAATGACCATGAACTGCACGATCATGAGGATCGAGAAGATGATGACGCCGACGAAGAGAGAGTCACCTGCGACGAATGAGCCAAATGCGCTGATCACTTTACCAGCGACACCGATTGCTTCGTCTGGGCTCGCCGCGTCTGCCGTTAGGATTAGTCGAGTCGATGCGATATTGAGTACTAAGCGAAGCAGTGTTGTCGCAAGGAGCAAAGAAGGAAACACACTAAACTCAAGCGCCCGCTTCATATAAAGCGTTGTTAGGAGAACAATCACAGCGAGTGAGATATTGAGCGCGATGAGGATATCGAGAATCGCAGGCGGCAATGGGATCAGCAATACCGACAGCAACATGACAAACCCGATAGGCACAATTAAGGCCCGCATCTCTGCGACCCGTATCATCCATGCCGGGAAAGCGATCGAGTTTCGTTGCTCATTTGCCACGCGAAAAAATTAACTCCTACATCCTTGTAGCTATCTACAGACTATACGCCCGCAGGCTCTTGTGCTTGCGAATCCGCACTCATTCTTTCTCTCATCTTATTTTCGAGTCGACTATCGATTTTGTAGACGAATGCTAAGAGTTCAGCGACCGCTTCGTAATGTTCAAGAGTGACCTCTTGACCAACTTCAATCCCCCAATACAGCGCCCGAGCGAGCGGCGGACGCTCAATGATCGGAACACTATTTTGTCGAGCAATCTGTCGAATCCGAAAAGCAATGAGATCTGCTCCTTTCGCGGTGATCTTGGGAGCACCCATCGTTTCAGGATCGTATTTAATCGCGACTGAAAAGTGAGTCGGGTTCGTCACGATCACATCCGCTTCAGGAACTGACGCACCTATCTGTTGCATCACGATTTCGCGAGCCATTTGTCTCCGGCGTCCTTTGAGCATCGGATCGCCTTCCATCGACTTGCGTTCATCCTTAACCTCTTGCTTGCTCATGCGGAGATCCTTTGTGTGTTGATGCCGCTGGTAGATGAAGTCGATGATCGCGAGGAAGAGCAACAACAGCGAGAGAATGATCGCAAGGATGAAGATCAATCGCATGATTGCGGTTAACGCCATCAATGGAGTGAGCTTGGGAAGAACAGAAATCGAGTCGAGATTTGAAGTTATGAACACAGTAGTCACGAAGATCATGACTGTAAGTTTGAGTGTATTGATGACTGTTTTTACAACTCCACGGACACCAAATATTCGCTTGATTCCTGCAATTGGAGAAAGCTTATTGAACTTTGGTTGAATTGGCTCGGCGCTGAGCAACCATCCGACTTGGATGAAGTTTCCGATATACGCAACGACAGCAGCGAGTACAAGAATCGGAGTAACTGTGACAATCGTTTCGAAAGCAGCCACCTTAGAAGCTGCATAAATTGAATCCAATGCGAGAATATCAGCGGAGATATCGCCGCTCAGGGTTTTTGTCATTACTCTTGCGAACATGCTCGTGATCGTCGAACCGAAGACGAGGAAGGTAATCAATCCTCCAAAGAGCGAAAGCGATCCTGCGAGATCCTGACTCTTGGGTACTTGTCCCTTCTGTCGAGATTCTCGAAGCTTCTTTGCGGTTGGTTCTTCAGTGCGTTCACCGAGATCATCCATGACGAACTCCGATCAAACCGAAGCTCCACACCCAAGCATGGATCTCTTCGAGCACATGAAGCATCTCATCGCCTGCGATCATTCCGATTGTGCCTATCAGGACCATCATGATTGATAGGCCTGCAATAATCTGGATCGAAAACCCGATGCTCATGATGTTAATCTGAGGCATCGTCTTCATGATGAATCCCATCGAGATCATCAGCAGTGACACGACGGCCATGATCGGAGAAGCGACGCGAATCGCAAGCTCGAACCCAGAGTTGAGCACACTAAGAAGCAACTCGATAGGAGTATCACCCGCGCCGAAGGTGCCGCTACCGATCGTAAAGAATGAATCAGTCAGGATGATAAAGATTGTTTCGAATCCACCCACTGTGATGTAGATAAAAATACTGAGATAGAACAGAAGTTGTCCAACAACACTTGAGTTTGTATCGAGTTCTGGGTTGAAGGATTCTGCAAGTGATAGACCCATCTGATAGCCCATCAGATACCCGCCCATTTGGATCGCAACCATCGGTAAACCTGCGATTAACCCGATGATTAACCCGATGAGCAGTTCTGTGAACAACATCGGAGCGAGAGATGGAAGATCAATAACCGCTGGAAGTGTTTGAGTAGGTACAAACGGAAAAATCGCGACTGCAAACATGAACGCGAGCATCGCTTTGAATACGACCGGAATCGAGTTACTCGAAAGCAGCGGCGTAAAAAGAAAGATCCCTGTGATCCTTGCAAGGATCATCAGGAATGGAACTCCTTGCGACAGAATGGAATCGATACCGTTCAATCAATCTCCATGACAAAACATCTACTAAAAAAGCTGAAGCATCTCGAATGTAAATGCCAAGATTCGTCCAACAATCCATGGAAGTAGCACAATCGCGATCACGATAACTCCGAGCAGTTTGGGTACAAATGTCAATGTCTGATCTTGGATCGAGGTCACTGACTGAATCAAACTGATCAGGAGGCCGATGATCATCCCCGCCATCAGAAGTGGGAACGCGATCTTGAGTGTTACCATCAATGCATCACGGATAAACTGGATTGATGATTCATCATAAACCATGCCATCTCCTAACTACTCGATTTGTACGAGTGGATCGAGTGTGTCTGAACGATGCTTCAACTTGCAGATCAACAGAACCGGGATAAGAGCAGCAGTCACGGCGCTATCGCGTGCGCTGCCTCCTTCTTGAACAAAGCTCTCTAGCAAACTACCCACTATGAGAGACCAGCCGTCAACCATTACAAAGAGCATGAGCTTGAAAGGAAGAGAGATAAGCACCGGAGGAAGCATCATCATGCTCATTGAGATCAGCAAACTCGCGATAACCATATCGATCACGAGGAACGGGAGATACACTCGGAAACCCATTAAAAACGCGACTTTCAGTTCCGAAAGCATGTAAGCAGGAATCAGCGTTGTTGTTGATATATCCGCTCTTGTTAGATTCTCAGGTTCGGATGTATCAACACCCTGATAGTTAAGGATCATGTAGAGACTTGACCAGTTGTTTGTTGCTTCGATTTGATCAAACATAAAATCACGCATCGGATTGGAAGCGCGATCCCAAAGCAAGTCGAGTTCACGGATCTCTCCGGACTGATAAGGGATTACAGCATCAGTCCAGATCCGATCTACTGTTGGTTTCATTACCAGCGCTGTCATAAACAACGCTAACCCTGTCACAACCTGCGCAGGAGGAAGTGACTGTGTACCCATAGCTTGACGAAGCAAAGCAAGGACAACCATGATCCGAACGAAACTGGTTGTCATCAACATAATCGAAGGCACAAGCGCGATCACAGTCAGCAGCAACATAATGTTCACTGCTACAGATACGCCGCTCTTTTGAGACTGATTGCCGCTTGATGATGTATTTAAACCGTCCCCTAAGTTCCCTGCACCTTGTACTAACATTCCAGCGTCATTGAGTAACTCAAGAGGATTAAACTGTCCTGGAGAGTTTGGAGTCGTGCTCGTCAATGCAGATGGAGCTGCAGAAGTAACAGAAGAAGGAGCTTGTGGCCCATAACCCTGCGCGAAAGCGGAGTGACTACTGACAAACAGAAATCCAATCAACATGATGGCACGCAAAGAAATTCTCACTCGCGTTGCTCCCGACGCATCGTTGCTAATCTTCTTCGGAGCACGCCGGCCGCCGCTTGTGAATCCTGGCCCGAAGACCAAAGTTCTGCACGATCACCCTCTTCAGTTGTTATCGTTCTTACTGGCTCGCTGCGTCGAGTTGGGAATCGAACAGCTGAAACTTCAGGACTCGAAAAATCAACATCGTTGAGATAATCATCAGTAAGATCATCTGCCTCGCGGAGAGTCTGTTCGAAAGACTGGGCGATTGAATCACCCGAGGCAGTCCTAGCTTTGAGTAGTACCGATGCGATGTCTTCTGCATCATTTAGCTCACAGAGAGTCTGCATTGATGAAGCCTTGCCCCACTTCCCCCTGCTCGATGAAGCGTGCGAAAGCAAAAGCACCTTACGATCGAACTTGAGAACAACCAAAGTCATCCCACGAGAGATTGGATATCTTCCAAGAACCTCAATGATACCTGATGGAGCACTCCCACCTGCGCCAAGCTTTCCCGCGAGCCCATTTTGAGACTTCGCGAGTTTCTTGAACACTTGCCCCAACCCAAGGATCAGTAACAGAACACCTGAAAGAGCGACAATCGTTTGAACCCATCCTTGATCAAGAGCACTTGTGTCTGGATCTGGTTCATTCGAACCGATAAGTGTTGATCGAGGAGTAGGACTCCCCAAGGGGATCGACTCGGTTCGCCCTAAAGAACGATTTCGTCGAATCTCAGACTCACTCAAATCGTTATTCGTTTGATTGAGCTGATTTGATTGATCGGGCTCTTCTGCTCTTGCTTTTCCCAACAAGAGTTCATCAATCGCTGGACGAATCGACTTGCTATCAGAAGGGGTTTGATCGAGATCAACCTGCGCTTGAACAGGCAACAAAGGGATCTCATTGGGATTTGGACCAACCTGTCCATAGACAACTCCACCGACAAAGAATGCAGCGCCGATGAGCAATGAACGGATTGGGAGTTTGGTCAAGACCAAATGAGGTCTTGCACTTGATTGAGTGTGCATGTCGCCATCCTGGCATTTGCAAGGCGGATCCTCCGCCCGATGGGAATTAATTATCAGCGACGCTGATATCTACGATCTCGCTGATTCGAACACAGAACAGATCATTCAGCACAAGAACTTCGCCGCGAGCAACTTTGCGATCGTTCACAAAGACATCAACCGGGTCGCCTGCGAGCTTGTCGAGTTCAACAACAGCACCGTCGCTGAGTTTAAGCACATCCTCAACGAACATCTTGGTTCGTCCCAGTTCGATGCGAACATTCATGTGCACATCAGACAGGAGTTCCATGCCTTGCTTAGGAGCAGAAGAACCTTGTTCAGAAAAAACTGGAGATTCAAAGGGCTGCCCTTGCTGAGCTGCTCCAGAATCCGCTGTTCCGATTGCTGAATCAGCAACTCCTTGAACTTGATTGATTGCGGCCATCGCAGCAGCGAGAGTCTCGGCCTCTTCAGGCGTCATCTCTTCGCCGTCGGCGACAATCCCTTCAGGCGTATCTGCCTGTTGAGCATCCACTTGTGATTCATCCCCGCTTTCAGCGCCTTCGCTCGTGGATGGATTCTCTTCATTGGATTCGGTGTTGTTTTCGTTCTCTTCAGACATGAACTTAATCCATCTAGATAGCTCTACACAACAGCCACATCGGATGCTGACTCTTGGTTATCGGCCTTGAGTTGGGTTCGTATCCAACTTTTGCGCGTATCGCGCACAATCATTCTCGCGGCGCAATTTCTGCCCGACTCTTATAGAGAACATATTGAGTTTTACTACTCGCTCAGTTTAAGCGTCCGCCGGGAAGCCCTTACACTCAGGAATGATCACTCGATCAATACGAGGAAGACCATCTGCATCGAGTCCAAAAGCCTCGTTGAGATAAGTCGTCAACTGTCGAGTAATAGTTTCGAGCCCTGGTTCACGCAGATGTCGATCGTTTGCACGGCGGAAGATGAGCGCTACGCCTTCTTTAAGGGTTGCAGCATCTCGCTCCATCGTTGCTTGAATCTCGTCTACATTCTTCTGACGGACACGCAGGAAGATCTGAACACGCCATTCCCAGACTCGTCCAGTCTGCATGTTCTGGAATCGATCTTCGACTAGCTTGACTTCAACTGGAGCTTCATCCCCGGTTCCTTCGAGCCCAACGAGATCTGTTGCTTCTACAGATTTAGGGCCACCCATTGATGAGACTAAAAAGAAAACTCCAGCGCCTTCAACGATCATTAAGACCGCGATAACGAGGATCATTTTTAATCCACCGCCGCCTTTCTTTTCAGAAGACTCTTCTTCGGTCGACTCGGTTTTGGTTTCTTCATCCGCCATGATGATCCTCAACTCGCTCTATTGATGAGCGTTACCCGTCAGCCCCGGTGAAGTTCGGATCTGGATGCACCTGATCCACTGTCCGCCCTGTCTGATATATCTGAACTCGGCGATTCGAGTCCCCGCCTTGCCCTGAGGAGCTCCCAAGCTCAATAGGTTCAGTATTCCCAGCCGACTCAACCCGCAGAATCGTTGGATCTACACCACCTTCTCGGACGAGGAAGTCTTTGACTGCTTGAGCTCGCTTGTATGCAAGTTCATCAAAACCTAAACCAGATTTCTTCTCTTCGACTCCCCAAGCATGTCCAACGATTGGACAGATGTATTTGAGACCACGGATTTTGGGAGCGATCTGAGTTCGGATAAGATCTTGATCTCTCTTGGAGAGTTCAAAGCTACCTGGATCAAAGATGATCGAAGCGCCGATCGCATGTCTTGCACCTTCTTGGACAATGTTGACCTGCGTCTCTTTACCAGGAACATTGGGGTTCACATTTTCATCAGTGCTCTTGTTGCTGTCATCACGACGCGCTTTTTCGTCTTTGTATGTCACCATCGAGTTATCGACTCGCTCCATGATGTGTGCGAGCCCGAGCCCTCCACTTGCGCCGAGAGCTTCATTGACAGACTCAATTACATCCTGGTACTCGCGTGGTTTTTTGATCTCAGAGAATGCTGCGAGAAGAATGAAAAAACAAAGCAACAAGGACATGAGATCGCCGAAGGTCAATACCCATTCAGGCACTTCTGCTTTCGGTGGTTCTTTTTTCTCAGCCATCCTTCGTCTCCTTCAAAGCTGCAATCAACTTACGCTGCTTCTGCTTCGTCACCGAACGATGTTCGCTGTGAAGGGGGGAGATAAGTCAATAGTTTGCTCTCTACAACGCGTGGGTTGTCACCTGATTGGATTGACATCACGCCCGCGATGATCACGGTTTTGAGAAGGATCTCTTCTTGATCTTTACAATAGAGTTTGTCTGCGATTGGACCTGCGAACACATTTGCAATGATCGCACCGTAGAGCGTTGTGATCAGTGCTACTGCCATACTTGGACCGATCGATGCGGGGTCATCCATTGAACCGAGCATGAAGATCAAGCCCATCAATGTACCGATCATCCCGAACGCAGGCGCATACTTTGCAAACTGATCGAGGATCATCTTGCCGTTCATATGCCGTTCCATCAAGCCTTCGAGTTCAGTCTCCATAATCACACGGATAAGCTCAGGATCAGTCCCGTCCACGGCCATCTTGATTCCACGTACGACGAACTCTTCTTTCATATCTCCGATATGGTTTTCGAGGCTCAAAATCCCTTCGCGTCGAGCGATTTCTGCGAACTTGACAAGGTCACGAATGGTTTCTTCAACATCGGATAGTTCGCCGAAGACTGCTTTGAGAACAACTGTGTGAACTTTAAGCATCTTTGCGAGTGGGAATGCACAAATCGTTGCGCCTGTAGCACCGCCGAAGACAACAACAATTGACGGGACGTTAATCAGCGCAAGCGGATCGCCCCCCAGCACAATTGACAAGCCAACTGATAAGAGTGCGACTACGAGCCCGATGACTGTACCTAAATCCACCGAATAACCTCCATGCGCCGGTATATGCATCCGAGCGACCAGCACATGTTCCGATCATCGACTCGGAAGGGTGGATTCTTGATTGACAACCATGGAATCTAATGATTCATTGAGATCATGATGATAATCGGACCTAAATCTAAGCCGGCGAGCACAATCGACGCAAATGACGCTCGAAATCGATCACCCTACGGATGATCTCCTCGCTCGATTCTGAGACGACAAGATGCTCACCCGAAATCAGGGTGATAATCGTGTCCGGACTCTCTTCGATTGTCCGGATCAG
>Ga0209344_10000694_pt1 | contig 52989 bp, 46 predicted proteins | sample Cruoilmetagenom6_FD_187293 | JGI IMG/M metagenome (GOLD analysis project Ga0209344, IMG submission 187293) | Oil polluted marine microbial communities from Coal Oil Point, Santa Barbara, California, USA - Santa Barbara Oil Seep Sample 6 (SPAdes)... | ecosystem: Environmental > Aquatic > Marine... | reverse complement strand
CAATTTTTTCTCGCTGAGTTGTTGCAAAGCAATTTCTACCATACCAACGGCTCCTTCTACAATTTGTTTTCTGGCCGCAACAATTGCCTGCGCTTGTTGGCGTTTTAACATAGATGCGGCTATTTCTTGTGCATAGGCTAGATGCGATATTCTGGCTTCTATCACTTTCACTCCGGCCTTTTCCAACCGATCTTGTACTTCCTTTTGTAACAAATTTGCAATTTCTTGTGGGTCTGAACGCAAAGTCAAACTCTCATCATTGTGTGACTCATAAGGATGTGCAGTGGCCAGATTTCTCAAAGCAGCTTCTGTTTGTATGTGTACAAAAGACTCATAATCATCTACCTCAAAAATGGCTTCAGCAGTATCAACCACCTTCCACACCACCACGGTGGCAATTTCTATAGGATTTCCTGCGCTGTCATTAACCTTTAGTTGGCCACTTTCAAAGTTTCTAACACGCAATGAAACCGCCTTTTTACCGTAAAACGGATTCGCCCAACGCAAGCCAGAATCATTGACCGTTCCTACATACTTACCAAACAACTGCAATACCTTGGATTCATTTGGATTGACCATAAAAAAGCCCGCCAATGAAACCAACAACACCAGTTTCATCAAGACAGCAAAAATGACCAAAGGCACCATACCTGACTTACCTGCAAAAATCAGTAATGCCACACTTAAAACAAATACAACAAAAACCAACAGTAACATGGGAATTCCATTGTTCACTTTTACACTGTTTTCTCTAATCATTTCTTTACTCCTCTCTTACAATAATATCACAATGATATCATTATGTATGAAAATTAAAACAACAAACAGTGCCAAAAGCCACGGTGTTTTGACATTATGTTCTTTATCAGTGGTTTTTGCTGTTAAATAACTTGGACTTTTTAATTTTCAATTTTGTCAGCATGTATTTAGCCAAAGTACTGAGGATTTTCAGTCCGTATATACTGCTGTCTTTAAAACTGATACTTGATGCTTCCGAAAAATAACGCACAGGCATGGGTGCATCACCCAATTTAAACCCATGATATACCGCTTGTGTTATCAGCTCTGCATCAAACGAAAAATCATCAGAATTGTCTTCGAAAGGAATGGTTTCTAAAACTTTGCGATGATAGACCCTGAACCCTGAATGACCTTCAGCCAAATTTTGCCCCAAGATAACATTCATCATCAAAGTCAGCATACGATTACTGAAATACTTATAAAATGGCATGCCACCATGCAGTGCTTCTTTTCTTGTTCTGATTCTGGCACCTAACATAAAATCACAAACACCATGGTCAACAAAGCCAGTAAAAAAAGGAATCAAACTGGCATCGTATTGATTATCTGGATGTAACATCACGATGATATCTGCCCCAGCATCTAATGCTTGTTGGTAGCACAATTTCTGATTACCGCCATATCCCTTATTGGTTTCGTGAACAAAAACACTGATACCCAAAGATTTGGCTAGATTGACCGTATCATCAGCTGAACAGTCATCAACTAAAATAATTTCATCGTAACAATTTTCAGGAATGGCATCCAAAGTGTCTTTCAATGTTTTCTCAGCATTATATGCTGGCATAATAATAACTACTTTGTTGATTTTCTGATTTTCCATAAAGCAAATAATAAACTGACCAAACTAAGCATCCAGCCGATAGTAAAACTGAAAGGTTGGTATTTAAAAGACACGTGATGTGTTCCAGCGGGTATTTTAATGGCTTGGAGCACATAATTGGCAGCAAATATATCAGTTTCTTCACCATCAACAGTGGCAACCCAACCAGGATAATAGGCCTGTGACAAAACCAGCCAAGTTGCTTGTGCCACGTTAACCTGTAAATCAATAGACTGTGCTGATATGTTTTTGTATTTAATGTGGTGCTTGGGCTTGCTGTTATTAGCTGTCTTGTCTTGGTATTCAATAGATTCTTCTTGCGTCCCTTCTAAAACCAACCAATGAGACAAATTTTCTTTATTTTTTAAAACAGCTGCCAGTGCTTCTTTTGCTGTTTCGACCCACTGGACATGATTAACCACATAGGCCAACCCCATAGCTGCATGGTTCTGATAAATATAAATATCATCCTGATATACTGGTTCAATGTAATCTGGAAGTTGAATACTCAAATCTTTTTTTGATAACAGATAGCGTACATTAAGCATATCAAAATAAGGCAACACAGCAACATCATAATTAAATAAATCATAATACCAATAGGTGTCATTGCCTTTCAGCGCTTCATTAAAAAAATGGTGATAACGATCTATCACAGGAACATCATAACCCCTGACATCATGAACCTGCACCAGCATATTGGTACTGGGCTTAAGAATGGTATCATAAGCAGCAGTTCGAAAGGGGGGCTTCTGTTTTTTTATAAATGCCAAAGCAGCAGGTGTTTCTTGGGGCAGTGCGTGTTCCATTTTAACCACCGGATTCCAACCAAAGCCATGCCAAAATAAATCAGCAAAAACCAATAAGCAAAGCACCACTGAAACCGTACGTTTCATGCGACTTAAACTCCACATGAGTAACAAAACAAGGCTCAATAGGTAAAACACAATGGTGATTTTTTCATGCACAGCAGACACCAGTAGTTGTTCTGATTGAACAAACTGAGCCAAACCTCCCACATCCCAAAACAACCTCAATAGCCCACATACACCCACAATCACCGCAAACATAATTAGACTGTATTTTTTACTGACACCAGTATTCAGACAATGATGCAGACCCATGGCTGCCAGCACAGCAAGCCCAAAACCTGCCAGTACAGAAAAATAAAACAAAGGTATGTGATTAAATATTGGTAATGATTTGACCAGCCAATAAAATGGATTGATACCAAATGCAATAGCCAGTGAACAAACAACCACAATCAAAAAGGGCCATGCTTGTTTAAATTCTTTTAATAATGCAAACAACACCAATGGCAAACCTACCGCACCAACATATGGCCTGAATGCATGAAAACCAATTTGGTCTTTGGGCCAACCATCAAATACAAACAAATTGCCCAACAATAAATTAATCAAACCCGCCGCAGGTACATGCAATTGTTCAACCACGCTGCGCTCTGACCAAATGGCAGTATGGAACAAGAATTCAACAAATGGTAGCACCAAAATTGCAGCCAACATCAAACCATAGAAATTAACCACGAAAAACAACCACAAATTTTTAAAACTTAATTGTTTGAGTTGAATTAGTCTCAGCAAGTAATACAAACCAGTGGCCGCGGCTGTCAAAAATGCAATTTCCACATGACCTGCAATCAAAGTCAACGCCACCACCATGCCATACAACCACATGTTTCTGCTGTTAGCTGAAGCCAACAAACGTTCGACCATATAAAAACACAAAGGAATTAAAATGGTTACATTGGTGTGAGGGTGGTTTAACCAAAATACGGTAAAGGAACAAAAACCAAAAGCAATACCCGCAAACATGGCAGGCCAATGACTCAAATGAATTCTGCGTATAAATACATAGGTAAAAAAACACCCAAAAAACAATTTGAGTAAGCTACTGACTGTAAAACCAAGTGGTGCCGGCAGCACATAATGGAAAACATTCAAAGGAAACATCAAAGCAGACTGGGTATTTGCCCACAAAGGTGTGCCAGTAAAAATAAAAGGATTCCACAGTGGAAATGTACCACTTAGCAATTGTCGCTTGGCTTCTAAGAAAAAGGGTAAAAACTCTGTGCTTTGGTCCTGCAAGAATGCATTGCTTGGCACCAACAAATCATCAGGTTTAACAGTGTCCCAAGGACTGATAAAACTCAACATATCAGTTTGGCTGATGACTGAGCCTTGTAACACTGGGTAAAAAAACACCAACACCAACACTGCATAAATCAAGGCAGCCATGAAGTAGTCTCTTGTTTTATGGGAATTTGTATTGTGATTTACAATCATGTTAATTCTGCTGTATACCTGTTTTGGCAAATCAAAAATAATTTAACCGCCCATGATACAGGGGCAACAAAATTTACTCTATCAATAATTTATTGAATCTGTTTTAAAGTGTCTTAACGGCGTCAATCAAGCCGACAATTTACAAGCCATTATTTCTTTATTTGGCGCATCAACGACATCCAACCCTGTCGAACATGTGAACTGATTTTTTCAGCAAAGGCAGCTGCGGTGACAATTGGTTTGGTACTTTCAGACTCATTTGTATCTGTTTCATCATTCGTCTCATGACTTTCAACTTCTTCAGCACTTTCTGATGCAACAGGCTCTGGTCTTTTGATAACAGTTGGTTGTGTTAGGTTCATATAACCCGGTTCATGTTTAACTTCGCTTCCTTGTTCGCCTTCACCCACTTCATCCTCACTTTCAACTTCTTGCTCAATAGGTTCCAATTCCCACTGTGAAGACAGACGTCCATATTGTGGTTGCTCGTTTTTTGCTTCAGCAACCACCTCAGCGGTGTTTTGCTTTGAAACAGGAGCTGGCTGACTCTCTTCTTTAAATTCTTGTGATTTTGTTTCTACTGACAGCGTTTCTGATGGTTTTGTTTCTAAAGGTGTTACAACACGTTGTAACCGAACCTCCATACCCAATTTTTCTAATGCTGTTTTAAATTGATACGCTTTTACATGTTCAACTTTCGGCTTAATCGTCACTTCTTTACCAATCAATACAATTTTTTTTGCTTTTAAATGTGGGATTTTAAATTTATCAGCGAAAGCCTGTGACACCAAATCTGGGCCTGATTCTGATTTAAATTTTCCGGTATAAATGACGTTAAATAAACTGGGTTCCATAATTCCACAATGCTTCTTGATTCAAAATAAATGATACTTCCAAATACATCAAAAGGGAACCAAAGCCAACAGTATGCAATGTAAATTCAGACACATTGACTGAGTTAAACCAAAAGAATCCTGACGTGTTCAATAATTTAAAATTCATTGCCAAACTTTGTCAAATATTGGCGCATTCACAACTAAAAACCAAGCAAAAAATATAAACCCTGATTGCATTTAATAACAGGTCACTGACACACCGTAATTTTAATGTTCAACATATTGGTGAATATGAGCAACCAGGTTTGATTAAATCACTCTACTGTTACTGATTTGGCTAAGTTTCTAGGCTGGTCAACATCGGTTCCACGAAGCACTGCCACATGATATGACAACAGCTGCAGAGGCACATTAAAGACTATAGGTGATGTAAAAGACCCACTGGCTTCCATCTCTATCAAATGATTCACGCGATTTTTTAACCCATGTTTGCTTTTGTGGTCAACAAATGCATACAGCTCACCCCCTCGGGCACGTACTTCTTCAATGTTCGATTCTAGTTTTTCCAACAGTTCATCATTGGGACAAACCGCGATCACAGGCATTTTTTCATCAACCAAAGCCAAAGGGCCATGCTTCAGCTCACCAGCGGGGTAGCCTTCGGCATGAATATAGGATATTTCTTTAAGCTTTAACGCACCTTCCAAAGCAATTGGATAATGCACACCTCTACCCAAGAACAAAGCATGGTCACGTTTAACAATTTGTTTGGCAATGACTTTAATTTGATCATTTAACAACAATGATTGATTGATAATTCCAGGCAATGTACGCAATTGTTTGGCCAGGTTTTTTCTGATGGCTTTATCAACATGCTTGATTTCTGCCAACTTCAAAGTTACCAAGGCCAAAACTGTCAGCTGGGTGGTTAAAGCTTTGGTTGAAGCAACACCAATTTCAGGCCCTGCATGGGTTAAAAAACAAACATCAGTTTCTCGATCCAAACTGGAATTTGCCACATTGCAGACCGCAAATGTTGAGAGGTAACCAGCAGTTTTAGCAAACCTTAAAGCCGCTAATGAATCGGCTGTTTCACCAGATTGTGAAATGGTTAAAAACAAAGTGTTTTTAGGCACCACTGGTTTCCGATACCGATATTCACTGGCGATTTCTACTTGGGTTGGAATTTGCGTAATGGCTTCTAGCCAATAACGTGCAACCAAGCCCGCATGAAAAGAAGTGCCACAAGCAACAATGTGGATATTTTCAACTTGTTTTAGTATTTCGGTACTGTCCTGACCAATGAAATGCTTTGAAATTTTTTCATTGAACAAACGATCAGCAATGGTGTTTGCCACAGCAGTTGGCTGCTCATATATTTCCTTAAGCATGTAATGTGCAAACCCATCTTTGGTTAAAGCATCGGAAGACAAAGCAACTGTTTTCAACTCACGCTCTACGATTTGTCCGGTTTGGTCAAAAATTAAACATTCATTTTGAGTAATTTCAACCACATCCCCTTCTTCTAAATAATAAAATTGATTGGTTTCATTGATCAACGCCTGAACATCTGAGGCCACGTAATTTTCACCCTTACCCAAACCCACAACCAATGGACTGCCTTTACGAGCAGCAATGATCCGATTGGGGTCAGACATACAAGTTATGGCTACAGCGTATGCGCCTTCTAACTGTCTGATGGCAAGGTGACTGGCTTGTGAAAAACTGTTACCTTGTGATTGATAATAATGTATCAAATGTACCAAAGTTTCAGTATCTGTTTCTGATTTAAACTCATAACCTTCACCAATCAACATGTCACGTAAAGGCCGGTAGTTTTCAATGATTCCATTATGGACCAATGCAATTGCATTATTTGAATCATGTGGATGGGCATTGGCTGAAGTGGGTTCACCATGTGTGGCCCATCTGGTATGTCCGATGCCAACATTTCCTGCAATGGGCCTATCCAATAACACTTGTTTAAGCATCGACAATTTACCTGCCTGCTTACGAATGGCAATCTGGTCACCTGTCACTATGGCAATACCAGCAGAATCATATCCACGATACTCTAGAGTTTGTAAGCCATTTACAATGATATCAACCACATTCCTGTTGGCACTGACTGCTACAATTCCACACATGTTATTTTTTTTCCGGTTTCTGCCAATTTTCAACAGTTCTTTGCCTGCTTCTTGACAAGGTTAAGCTTTCATCTTTGGCATCTTTAGTTATGGTAGACCCAGCTCCTATGGTGGCATTTTTACCGATGGTAACCGGCGCAATCAACTGTGTGTCTGAGCCTATAAAAGCACCGTCTTTAATGGTGGTAGTGAATTTATTCACACCATCATAATTACAGGTTATCGTACCTGCACCAATGTTAACACCTCGTCCAATGTGAGCATCACCTAAATAACTTAAATGACTGGCCTTGCTGTTTGGACCCAATTGTGCTTTTTTGGTTTCAACAAAATTACCAATTTTACACCCTGTGGCAATTTCAGTCCCCGGACGCAAACGCGCAAAAGGACCTATTGTACAAGCACCAGTAGTCACTACGCCATCTAACATTGAGTGCGGCTCAATCACTGTTCCAGCAGCCAAGCGACAGTTCTTAATCACAGAAAATGCACCAATAAGGGTGTCATCACCCAGCTGGTTTTTTCCTTCAAATATCACGCCCTTATCGACAACCACATCCTCTCCACACGTTAAACACCCTCTGATGTCTACTGTTTCAGGGCGGATTAAGTGCACCCCTTGGTACATCAATTCATGACGTCTTCGCTGTTGAATCAGCGTCTCTAAAACCGCCAATTGAACCCTGTCATTGGCCCCTTTAACCGCATCTCCGTCTTGTAATTTCACCGCTGTAAATGGCTGGCCGTCATTGGCTGCTAGTTCAATGACATCAGTTAAATAAAACTCTTTTTGTTGATTGTTATTTGACAGTTGACCCAACCATTTTTTTAATTGGATTGCAGGTGCTTGTATGATGCCAGAATTTATTTCTTTGATTGACAGTTCAACTTCATTGGCATCCTTTTGTTCGACAATGGCTTCAACAAAATCCCCATTTCTTATGATTCTTCCATAACCTGTTGGATCATTTAATTGAGCTGTTAAAACAAATTGTTGTCCAGTTAAATCAGCCAAATCTTTATTTTGAACCAACGGCGCATCACCATACAACACCAGCACATTTTCACTTTCTTTAAAAAACTTTTCCGCCTGCTGAACAGCATGACCTGTACCCAACTGTTGCGCTTGCTCAGCCCAATTTAAGCGAGGATCTTGACAATGAGCCATCAATTGATCACCGTGATGACCGTATACCATGGTAATTTGAGCAGGTTCAAGAGAATACGCCAGTTGTAACACATAATCAATCATCGGTTGCCCAGCCAGCTGGTGTAATACTTTGAGCTTTTTAGAGCGCATCCTTGTTCCAGCACCTGCAGCCAGTATGACTACATGCAGTGTATTATTCACAGTGACATCCTAAGTATTCATTTATTTTTGAAAAAACGCAATGATTCAATTTAGATTTCATTCGGTTAAAAACAAGCCATTATAATTCATCTTAGCTTGAAGCCAAAACTATTAACAATCTTAGCTGGTATCCTAATTGAAGTGTTTGACAAGCTTTCTTAAGGCCTTTTTATTTCTCATGGCACTTCGGTATGTTTGTATACCAACCTCAGAAATGTCTCGTTACCTTTTTTGTAGGTTGCTGATACGCCACTTTTCCCCAATTAATACAATCAATTGAAATAACACCAAGTACTGGGGCGCGAAGCCACATCACCTGTATGGAACAGTACTGCAATCACAATCATGGCTATAGAAGTGGGTTTTATGGTTTTATGTTTTGCTCTGACACACTACTTACAAGCACGTAAAAAAGACTTTTTATAGCCGCCATCTATTTCATTGACCATTTAGCCAAAGCCCCTTTGCATATCAGACAATCCTGGGGTGATAAGTAGCGGTTATTTTATGTAAAAAAAATGGAATAAAAAAAGCCGACACATGGTCGGCTTTTTCTTTCTATGTAAGGAACCTTTTATTATTGAGGCACTACATTGTTAGCACATGGGCCTTTTTGGCCTTGACCAACTTCGAATTCAACGGCTTGACCGTCATTCAAGGTAGCGAATCCACCGCCACTTTTGATTTCTGAATGATGAACAAATAAATCTTTACCGCCATCTTCTGGAGTGATAAAACCGAAACCTTTGTCTGCGTTGAACCACTTAACTGTACCTTTACTCATATTATATATCTTCTTAATTATGGTGAATAAAAAAATTTATCTTACATTCGAATTCACCGTTTCGATGTAAGAACTTCATTTAAAGTCAGGGACAATGTGAACTTAATAAATTCAAGTTTAATTGTTTAGAAGAGATGAAGCCATTGACTTCATGTTTGAAAAGAATGTCTATGTGCATGTGTTCTCAACCCGCATTCACAAAATTAATGAACTCTGTGCAAACGCCTGATTTGTGTACATTATAGGGTAAGTTTTCAACAAAGCACGAACTATCTACAATTAAATGATTAAAATCGCAAAAAACCACTGTTTTGTTCATAAAACACGGCTTTTCATTCAGTTAACTGCCGTAATTATGTGCCTAAATACCAATCTCGCACCAATTCATCTGCTGAAAATCATATTTATACTGCTCAAATTTTATCATTCCACAACTTTCCAATCGCTTTTCATCAATTAAGGTTTGGCCTGAAAGCAACCTATCTTCTGTACCAATGATGACCAAAACCACATCGGCCATTGTCAAAGGGCACAAGATTTGTTCATGTAGCTTGACCAATTCTTAAAATCGCTAGCCAATCCACAATTATTGCTGTATCAATACATACAATTTAAATCTCTTTAGCATACCTTACATTGCCATGAAATTTTATTTACTGAGTCCTCTTCTGATAATGGCCTCTATACAAGCCACTGCCAATGTTCTCATCTTTAGTTCATCTTTTGAAACCATTAAAAAACCCGAATCTCACAATACCGGACCATATGATGAAACTTTATTAATACCCAGCGGCAGCTTAACCATCGTTGATGATGGTACCGTTGTTGAAAATATTTTCGTAACTGGTCGTATAAAAATTGAAGCCAATAATGTCACCATCAAAAACTTTAAAATTGATGCTACTGGTACTTCTTATGGCATTCAAGCTAACTCGGGCTACACTGGCTTGTGGCTTGAAGCTGGTGAAATTATGAACATGAACAGTGCTGCCATTCTAGGTACTGGTTTTACAGCTCTGTATTTAAACATCCATGACAGTGGAGGTGATGGCTTTAAAGTTCAAGGCGGAACTGAACCCACTCTGGTTGCAAACAGTTGGATTCACCACTTAGGAAAAAACGAAGCCGCTCATGCAGATGGTAATCAAACCCGTTCAGGTGGAAACATCACTTTCCTTTACAACAATTGTGACATGCCCATCACTAACCCTGAGCCATATAAATCTAATGCCTGCTTTATATTACAAACAGCCGATGGACCACTTGATAACTTTACCATCAAAAACAACTGGCTTAATGGAGGGAATTACACAATTTATTGCAGCGGCACCAATCTTAAAGTAATTGGTAATAGATTCGGTAGAGACTACCACTATGGCGTTGCCAATAACTGTAGCAACACCGATACACAGTGGCTTAACAATGTTTGGGATGATACGGGAGAGATGTTAAATTAACCTTTTAACGGCACACATGTCAAAAGCGTAACACCGCAGCTTAGTTTGCGCTTTAACATCTATTTCTGTGAATGTAAAAGATACATACGTTTATCCCGCTACCACAAATACTCGATAAATCGCTAATTATTGACACTGTGCATTGGACAATGAAAACTGAGATATATCAGCTAATTTAACTCATAGTTAAATTTTTAAGTATAATTTAACAAGACAATTAGTACATTTTTTTGCTAAAAATGAGCCCACACACAACTTCATGTTATTTCAACTAAAACAGCTGACAATTTTATTTATCTTAGGCCTTGCCAATGTTTCTTTGTGTGCCAGTGATTATGCTGAAATCGGTTTACCCATAACTGAAGTTTTTGATTCTTTCAGTCACAAAGGTGGCACCCAATCTTGGTCGCTGATACAAAAAGACAATGGATTGATTTATTCAGGTGCAAACACAGGACTGAATGAATGGGATGGACATCAATGGCAAATCTATAAAACACCCAACAAATCACGCATCAGAGCACTGACCATCTGGGAAGACGGCAACATCTATGTAGGAACAAGCAATGATTTGGGCTTTTACACTGCGAACCAATCTGGGGTTTTACAGTACCACTCTCTGTTGGAAGATTGGTCCTTTGACGAAAAACAATTTGGTGAAATTTGGTCGGTGGCTTCAAACAAACATGGGGTCATGTTTTTATCCAGTGATTATTTATATTTTTGGAACGGTAAGACCATTCATGAGGTTGCAGGAGCAGCGACTGGCACCCACAGAATTTTTGCTGTTGGAAATAGTTTTTATTTTAAACCCAATGATGATGTAAATCTGTATCAAATCACATTCCAGCCTGATTTAAAAGTGAGCCAAACTGGGATTGCACTGGATAAATCCACCGTAATTCGCAGTATATTTACCAATAACAATAAAAAGTTAACAGTTTTTACTTCAAAGAATGGCAGTTATGAAATTGAAGCATCACAAATAAAACAAAGTTTCCCTTTTAAGGATTTTAAACAAGATGTCACCGTTTACAATGCCATTCAAGCCAGTGATGGTTATTACTATGTAACCACCCTATATCATGGATTATTTATCCTCGATGAGTTTTTTAAGTTGGTAAAAAATTACACGGAAAAAGATGGTTTGAACACCAACACCTTACTCTCCATAATGGAAGATTACCAAGGCACCATCTGGATTTCTGGGGTTCCTGTGATCATCAGAATGGTTCCACCTCACCATTACAGTCATTATCAAAATGACAGCAACGCTCAAGATTCTGAAAGTATAGCACTCATTAACCACAAAGTTACGGTCTCAGGCGACAGCATACATCAACTTGAAATCAGTGATAATCCACTTGAACCCGCTTATTTTAAACGCATCACACCAGACAGAATCCGTACTTGGAAAGTCGTTGGCTTTAAACAACAGCTGCTCTATGCTGGTCAAGGAGGGGTGTTCTCTCTTGAGCTCGACACAGCAGGTAACTGGATTAACCACCACAACCTATTAGCGGTGGAATTTGCTAAATCAATTGCAGTCGATTCAACAACAAATGTGGTTTTTGCCGCCACTGATATTGGGTTATATCGACTTAATTATGCACAAAATCAATGGCAAAAATCATTGGTACCTGGAACAGTTGATGATTTACATTACATAGCCATTGATCAAGGGATTGTCTGGGTAGGTACCGACAGTCAAGAGTTGTATCGAATTGAAAATGCTCCATATGATGAACTTGAAAACAAGGTTAGAAAGTTTATTGATACGGATGGATTGGGGCCTAATAATGTCATTCCATTTACGCTTTCATCCGGTGTGGTTATTGGGACTAATGACGGCTTAATGCAGTACAACGAAGACCAACAATTAAGTTTCCTAACAGAGATGCCCAAAATATTTCACAGCAAAGACATGGATGTCTTTCGTTTACTTGAAGACCAAGAAAGAAATCGCCTGTGGTATCGAATAAATAATAAAACAGGTTACGTAAACAAAGATCAGAATGACCAGTGGCAGACCCATGAAGGTGTATTCAATTATTTCAATGACAGTGGATACAAAGGTTTCGTAAAAACCGCCCCTGACACATTGTGGTTTTCAATGGCCAATGGTGAAATTTATCGAGCCAATATCGATGCGATTGAAAACATTCCAGCGCCAGGTAAGCTCAATATCAGACAAATCAAAGATTTAGATACCAATGAATTGGTGTTTGGAGGAACGGGAAAACCTCAACTACCTGTATTACAACAAAATAACAATTCGATACGTATTTCCTATGCGTTGGCAGATAACAGTATCCTCAATTCAAAAAATGAACAACTGATTCAGTACCGCCAAAGATTAGTCGGCAGCGGAAAAACCAAATTTTCTCAATGGTCAAATGAAAATCAAAAAGACTTCACTTCTTTGCCTGGTGGTCATTACAGCTTTGAAGTTGAGGCCAAAGACTCATGGGGCAGAATAACTTCTGACTCCTTTAGTTTTGAAGTACTACCCGTTTGGTATCTGAGCAAAACTGCTTGGTTTATTTATGTTTTCCTGATCATTTCATTGATGCTTTTGTCAGCTTGGTTGAGCCAAAAATGGCGCACCAAAAAACTCAAATTGAGAAACCTTAAACTAGAACAGTTGGTTGATATGAGAACCGCTGAAGTCACAGCGAAAGCTGCTCAACTGGAACAACTTCAAATTCTCAAGGATCGTTTTTTTTCCAATGTTTCGCATGAATTTCGCACACCATTAACCCTGGCAATTGCACCATTAGAGTCGGTTTTAATCGACCACCCAAATCTGGATACCGACCTTAAAGCACCTATCACAAGTGCATTAAACAACTCGAAAAAAATGTTGGACCTGGTGGGATTGGTGTTAGACATGAACCGATTGGAATCGGGTTCATTTCCACTTCGAGTCTCTGAACATGATGTCTCTGATTTAATCACAAACAACTGCACTAGATTTCAACCTCTGGCTCATCAAAACCACCAACACATTTCAGTTAAAAATGTTGAAACACCGGTGCTGCTTTATTTCGATTTGGATCAATTAGACCGGTGCTTGTCCAACCTGATTTCTAATGCGATTAAATACAGTGGTAAAAACAGTCAAATTGTCGTGTCTTTAATCAACACGAAGGAACAGGTGGGAATTCAAGTCGCTGACAATGGCCAAGGAGTAGCGGTTGATTTGGAAGACAAAATATTCAATCGTTTCACCCAAGGGAAAACCTCTGAACAATTAAACATGCCAGGTACTGGTATTGGTTTGGCTTTGGTTAAAGAATTAATGTCTCTTCAGCATGGCAGTGTCCAGTTGGTCAATCGTGTTGGCTCAGGTTGTCAATTTACCTTGTGGTTAAAACGAGGAAAAGCGCACTTTAAACCAACCGAGATCATAGCACCTACCACCCAGCCACGTGGCATGCAACCACTTTCACACCAGGACCTTGAAGCAGCAAATATCCAAACGCAGTCACCCAACCACCAAGCGCATGACATGACCACAATTTTAGTGGTTGATGACCACACTGAATTGCGCGAGTTTATTGTTTCAAGACTGGCAGCTAATTACCACATTCTACAAGCTGCTGATGGCAAGCAAGGTTATGACATGGCGGTGGCTCAATTACCCGATTTAATTATTTCTGATGTCATGATGCCAATTATGAATGGCTTTGATTTGACTGAAAAAATTAAAAGCAATGAATTAACCCAAATGATTCCCATCATCTTGCTGACTGCCAAGTCCACCAAAAGAGAAACAGTAGAAGGCTTAAAAACGGGTGCGGATGATTACTTAACCAAGCCATTTGATACTTCTGAACTGGTTACTCGAGTAGATGGCTTAATTAATAACAGAAAGTTGGTGCGGGCTGCCATTAAGCTCGAATTGTCAAAGCAATTAAAACCTTTAAAAGAAAAAGATTCTTTCAGCAAAAAACTCAACCATGAAATCCTCACTCATTTATCTGAACCCAACTTTACGGTAGAAGCTTTGGCTGAAAGCATGTCAATGAGTCGCATCACTTTGAACAGAAAATGTCAAAAGTTAAGCCAAAAATCACCCAGTCAATTAATCACCGAAACGCGTTTACAACACGCTTTGAGCTTATTAAAAGAAAGCAATTATTCAATCAGTGAAATTGCTTACGGAACTGGCTATGAATCTCTGGCTTACTTTTCAAGAACTTTCAAAAAACATTATGGTAAATCACCATCACAACTGAGATCGGCAAATTGATTTATTAAAATCAACGGTAAAATGACCAGGCACAATCTGATTCGATTGTTTTTCTTTAAACAAAAACAAGCCACTTACATGCCATAAAGCATAAGTGGCTTGAATCAATCACCTGATACATAACAATCAGTGTAGGGTTAAAATCTGACTTAAAATTAAAGCCATTTATTGATTGAACGGATCTAAATCCAGAATGTTTTCAACGCCGTCCTGGTCATAATCGCCCTCGGGATCTTCACTGAATAAAATACCACTCAACCAGTGTTTAAGCAATTCAAGTTCAGTTGTCGAGTACTCCCCCCACATGACATAATCCTGATCATAAAATTGAACGGTATCACTGGTTAAGTGATAAACCACGGACTCTCTTAAATTGGGCCCTATTTCCAATGATTTAAGAAAATCTAAAACTGCCAACTCATCATTACTTTCAAATCCATTGATAAATATCATGTCGTCAGGAACCAAAGCTGTAACCGTTTCATCACAAGAACTGGTTTCTGTTACACAATTTGTTGTGCTTTCTGTTGGGTTGTTTGGATCATCACTGGTATCAGTCACAGAGTTAACCACACCACCAATTGGCGTCGCAGAGACCACAGCCTGATTACTGAATTGTCTGGCAGTGATGTCATCCAGTGTGATGGTATAACTGCCTGTGATTACACTGCTGTTGGTGATGCCTGGAGCCAAAGTATCAATTGTTCCCAATGGACCAACAGTCAATAAATCATCAATAACTGAAACACCTGTTAAAGTCACATTTCCCACATTGGTGACAGCAAAAGTGTAATGAATCACATCACCGCTATCAAGTAACCCTGAAACCCCACCAATTGAGTCATCCACCAAGCCCACTTTGGTGAGAATAATTTCTGGTTCAGCCGCCAAAGCAACCACAGTTGGGTCACAAGGACTGCTTGCATCTGGACAGGCTGCCATACTGTTTGTCTCATCATTTGGGTCATCACTTAAATCAAACACCACATTCGAAACACCGTTGGCATCAGCAGTGACTGAAGCCTGATTAAAAAACACCCCTGAATCTATTTCTTGTTGGGTTAAAACATGGGTTGCTGTCACACTTGAAAGGTCGCTATCACCTGCAGCCAAATTGGCCAAAGGACTTCCCGTCAGGGTTGTGGCATCTGGGTCAATGACAGTGACTGCAGTCAACTCCAGATCACTGGTATTCTCTATTTCAAAGCTGTAGTAAATCACATCGCCTTCGCTGACTGTTCCACTTTGATCAACATCTTCGATATCATCAGTAGTCTTGCTGAGACGAATAGTTGGTGCAGGAATGTTCGCCAAACAGCCGTGTTCAAAGCTGGTATTCCACGGATCGTATATCACTGTCCCTGTCCCAGACTCCAGTACAGAAGCACCTGTGCCTTCCCCAACACCTGATGGACCACTGGCATCACCCCACCAGTTATCTCCAAAAGGCACCTCTAAAACAGTTCCTGTATGATCCAATCCAATGGCGGTGTTATTGATACAATTGTTGATTGATCCCATACCTAAGCTGGCATCTTCTTCAATTTTTATCGCAGTCTCTGCACCTGAAATCCAATTCGATACAATCACAGTGTGAGTACTTAAACCATCCAGTATGATTCCTATATTTGTTGTGATATCAGTTAAGGATTGTCCATTGATATTCAGTCCCATCCAATTTCCAGCAATCAAATGTGATGCATCAGGAAGTAAAGTAATGAGTAAAATGCCTACCCCGCACCCACCAAATAAATTCCTTTCCGTTTCATCATTGATCCCATCTAAGTTTGAACCAAAGTTACTGTCATCAGTTCCTTGCCTGGACAATATACAGTATGCAGTTCGTATACCGGTTAATCCATCTGCAGTAAATCCAAAATAATTTCCAGCAACAACATAACCGCTGTTTGAGTTATCGTAAATTCCATAGGCTTTTGCATTGATTACATTTCTTTCTGCAACATCATCAATACCATCAGCATTGGTACCAATCAATCCATTGTCACTGTCAATCAGAATACCTAGGGTTAATCCAGTACCTGTAGTCCCAGTAGCATCTATTCCAAAGTGATTACATGCAATCCAATGATTGGCACCAGAACTCAACTTTATGGCATACTGAAAACCCAGCGAATCCTCATTACCCATACTCAAGCCTTTAATAATAGATGCTTCCTCACTGGCCACATTAAACTGGTTAACTGTACTGCTACTCTTCAACTCTACGCGCATATATGAAGGCGCTGTTTCTGTAGCACACACATTATCTGGCGCACTACCATATCGAGTTTGGGTGGTACCATCTATCTCAACCGCATCAGTAATTTCTGGCAAATCACTTAATACTTCAATGTGACAAACTCCGGCTGCATCACAATCGGCTTCTTGGATATCAAAAGCAATGACATCAGCACCAGGGTTGTTATTCGCTTCTGTGATGACTTGCCGTAAACTTCCTGCGCCACTGTCATTAATTGATGTCACTTCAAATACGGCTGCATTTGCGACAGTACCTATCCACATCAATATGAATAGCACTTGTACACATTGAATATTGCTTTTTAAGTTATTTATCATCACCTGTTAGTACCTGCTTCATTGAGTTGCAGCAAATGATAACAAAGGATTTAACAAGGGCTGTTGCACTGATGATTCAATTGTTTGTACTTTTGATTCATCAGCAAAAAAGTACTGTCAACCCATGCAATTGGGGGTTCTTACTGGCTGAAATGGCTGTCCCAAATACCCTGAGAAAACAGGGGTGTTAAGGCGTATTGTCAAAACTGTTTGCAAATATCAAGTCAGACAGCCTTGAAGCCAAAGGGTAACGGTGCCCAAGAGCAGACAACCTGCTGTCATTGGCTGGTAGCCCATATGTGGTGCCACTGCCAATCAAGTCGCTGATCGGCGAAACTAGGCTGCCACCACTGACTTCATCATGGGCGTAATCATTTTGCCAAACTTCCCATGATAAATTCATTGGGGAGCCGCTGCATTCTGTATCCCTTAAAGCCAGTGAGCTGGTGGTTTCCAAACGATTCGCCCTGACATCAAGCAAGGTCGCTAAATCAACTGGCACCGAAGACAAACAAGATGCCCAAGCATAAGGCGCTGAGGAATGACGGATCAAGTTATGACTGATGCGGGTATCGAAGCTGATGGCATTGAACACACCCCAACTGAATGTAATGCCGTTGTCCACGATGGTGTTGTGATGGACATCATGTTCACGCATGTAACAGCTTTCTGAAAAGCACTGGGTTCCCAACTTAATACCTGCGTTAATCAATAAGTTGTGGTGAATATGAACCCGTTCAGAATTGGCTTGGGCAGACACTTGGATTCCATTGGCAGTAGATTGGCCAGCCGTAAATTCAATCACATTCTCTCGGTGGGTATTGTGTTGTGAGTTGTCCTTATCATGAATACCTCCTGTCACTGAACCGAGGTGTATCTGGTTGTTTTCAATCAGCGAATGACCGACATCAAAAAAGGTCATGGCATAGGCACCAGAACTGTTCATGATGAATTCACCAAAATCATTGTCCTGAATCAACATCTGATGCCTGGGAGTGGCGGCGCCATGGCCAACGCCATGAATGTGGGCTGGGTTCTCTCGAGGTAACTTTCCTTCTGCACCAGAAAGAAATCTAACACGGCGAATAACCAGCCCATTAGATGCCTGTTCTGAACGCACACTCCATTGTAAAGTATCAGCCACATCAAACCCTTCTATTCTCACTGGTGGATCCTGGTCTACCTGCACACTGATCCGACCTGTACCTGAGAAATTAAGTTGTACCACTTCATCTGGAAAGGCCAAAAATTGATGCGCACGCGCATTGCTAATTGAAAGTGATGGCAAGGTGTAATGACCTGCTCTAACCACTATAAGCTGATCTTCAGTGGACTGCTCATGGGCATAGCTCACACTGGCAAAAGGATTCTCCAAGCTGCCTTGCGAAGGATCATTTATTCCGTTTGTGGCCACAAACAAGAAAGCACCTGTATCAACACTGACGCTGAGTGTGCGTTGCATGATTTGTTGAACCATGGCGCTGTCACGAATCTCAACATCAAATTCATACTCCCCTTCTGCATCAGGTGTGAATCGTAAAGTACCACGCCGAAAATCAAACTGAATGGCCGCCGTGCTCATCTGTGTGCCATTGAATCTGGCAGCCGATAACCGAAATTCATAGGGGAAAATACCACCCACCACACCCAGCCGACTTTCATAAGGTAACCCTGGATAAGCCCATGCGCGCACCGGCTGTTGATTAATGATTAGCTCAAGCGGATTGTCTGGCTCAGTGGTGGGCATCACCAAAGAAGTTGCGGTCTGAAATTGGCACCGTATAAATACCGGAGATGTATCGGCGGGAACCGTGTCTGTTCCATCTGCCGCGCAGAGTTGACCGGTTGGTTGCTGGATGAACTCCAGTTGTAAAAGCGCACCTGAAGTGGCCGACCCACTGATCAGATACTCATCATTACGGTCAATTTGAATTACGTTGCCATCATGTAGCAGGTGCAAGGTATTGCCCAATGCCAAGCCTTCAACCCGAACCAGCAGTGGCGTGTTACCGCCTTGCGCAGTAACAGAAACAAAAAGGGTCAGATACACCCATGCTATTTTTATTGACCAATGCATCAACAAATTCTCCCAAGTTTAGATTTAAGTTAGCGCCATAAATAGTTGTGTGGCGCTTAACAGTCTAGCAATATTTATACCCATTAAACTGTGGTCGGGTTAATAAAAACAAAATAATTTAATTAGCCCAGCCATCCTGAAGAGCACATTTGAATTGTCACCATACCCAGCTTGTATTTTCCCTGTATGTTCCCTATAATCAGTTGATGCTAACTGAACGCGAACAAGACACCTTAAGCTTCATAGAAACTTACTTTCAGAAGCACTAAATAGCACCCCGACTGATTGACATTGGTCAGGCATTGAACATCAAAGCAGTGGCCCATATTTCTCGCCTGTTACAAGCGCTGGAGGACAAAGGTTACATTGTGCGAACCAGTGCCAATCGGGGCATCAGCTTAATCGAGCCAGTGAGTACCATCAGCGCAGCTTCTGAACCCGGTTTACCTTTGTTGGGACGTATTTCTGCTGGTTCACCGATTGAAGCCATCACAGATGATGAAACCTTAGACATCAATGCAGTGTTGGCTGGTAATGACCATTTTGTGCTGAAAGTGGAAGGACAGTCGATGCAGGACATCGGTATCCTGGATCAGGACTGGGTGGTGATAAAATCCTGTCAACAAGCACGAAACAATGAAGTCGTGGCGGTGATGATCAATGGTTGGGAAACCACTTTAAAACGGATCCAATACATCGATGCAGAAACCACCCGGTTGATTCCAGAAAACAGCCAGCTGGAACCCATTGATTACCACCCCGATCAGCTCACCATACAAGGTGTACTTGTCGGACAGTTCAGACGCTACTGACAAAATCCTGATTCACAATAACAAACGATTGGGTTGCCGTTCTGGCACATATCATGTTTCATGATATTCAGTTTTACTAACAAGAACCCGTAAATGTGTGACGTGAAAGTATTTACTGAGAACACATTTGAACAATCATTATAGTGTAATGTTTTTGTTTGCCTCACCAATCATTGGACTTGCATACAGAATGTTCTAATCAAACATATGTGAAAAGCTCTACATCAGTTAACAGCTAGTTCATAAAAAAAGCCGACACTAAGTCGGCTTCTTTTTTTACTTACTTTTAAGCTTAAACTTATCTGGATTTTTTCAATTGTCTCTTCAAGCGCGTGATGGCTTGTATTTGGGCAATGGCTTTAGCCAGATCTGCTTGAACTTGTGCCAAATCTTGACGTTTTGATTTGTCTTGTAACAATGACTCAGCATCTTCTTTGGCCTGTATAGCAGCAGCTTCATCGATGTCATCAGCACGTATCGCTGTATCAGCCAACACTGAAACCATGTATGGTTGCACTTCGAGGATACCTCCAGAAACGTAAAAGTCTTCCTCCGTACCATCCGCCAAATGAATACGAACTTGTCCCGGTTTAAGCTGTGTAATTAATGGCGCATGTCTGGGAGCTATGCCTAATTCTCCGGCAACTCCACTGGCTACGACCATAGTTACTTCGCCCGAGTAAATAGAACTTTCTGCGCTGACGATATCACATTGAATGGTTGACATGATTATTTACCTCAAGCTGCCTTTTCTTTATCTGCCATTTTTTTGGCTTTTTCCAATACTTCGTCAATGGTACCAGCCATATAGAAAGCTTGCTCTGGAATATGGTCATATTCACCGTCAATAATACCTTTAAAACCACGAATGGTTTCACTTAAAGAAACATAGGTACCAGGTGTTCCGGTAAATACTTCCGCAACGAAAAATGGTTGTGAGAAAAATTTCTCAACTTTACGCGCTCTGTATACGACTTGTCTGTCTTCTTCTGACAGCTCATCCATACCCAAAATTGCAATGATGTCTTTTAACTCTTTGTAACGTTGTAAAGTACCTTGTACCGCACGTGTTACATTGTAATGCTCTTCACCAACCATCAAAGGATCTAACTGACGTGAAGTTGAATCCAATGGGTCAACCGCTGGATAAATACCTAACTCAGCAATTGAACGTGACAATACAACCGTTGCATCCAAATGCGCAAATGTGGTCGCTGGTGATGGATCTGTTAAATCATCTGCTGGAACGTATACAGCTTGAATTGACGTAATTGAACCTTTCTTGGTAGAAGTAATACGTTCTTGTAATTTACCCATTTCTTCAGCTAAAGTAGGTTGATAACCCACTGCAGATGGCATACGACCTAACAATGCAGACACCTCAGTACCAGCCAATGTATAACGGTAAATATTATCAATAAATAACAGTACGTCACGGCCTTCATCACGGAAATATTCAGCAATGGTTAGACCTGTTAAAGCCACTCGTAATCTGTTTCCTGGAGGCTCATTCATTTGTCCGTATACCAAGGCCACTTTATCTAATACATTAGATTCTTTCATCTCATAGTAAAAGTCGTTACCTTCACGAGTACGTTCACCTACACCAGCGAATACTGAGTAGCCTGAATGTTCAATCGCAATGTTACGAATCAATTCCATCATATTAACGGTTTTACCAACACCGGCACCACCGAACAATCCCACTTTACCGCCTTTCGCAAAAGGACAACATAAGTCGATGACTTTAATACCTGTTTCTAAAATTTCATCAGAAGCGGCTTGTTCATCATATTTAGGAGCATCTCTGTGAATTTCCCAGCGTGTTTCTTCTCCAATATCACCACAACGGTCAATCGGGTCACCTAAAACATCCATGATGCGGCCCAAAGTTTTTTCACCAACTGGAACAGTAATGGCTGCATTGGTATTTGTCACTTCCAAGCCACGTTTTAAGCCGTCAGTAGAACCCAATGCGATGGTTCTTACAACACCATCACCTAATTGTTGTTGTACTTCTAAAGTGGTACCGGTTTCGGCAATCTTTAAAGCATCATACAGTTTTGGCACTGAGTCTCTTGGAAACTCAACATCTACTACTGCGCCAATGATTTGTACTATGTTACCTGAACTCATATCTGACTTCTCCTATACGGCCGCTGCGCCGCTGACTATTTCTGAAATTTCTTGTGTAATGGCTGCTTGTCTGGCTTTGTTATAGACCAACTGTAAATCCTTGATCAGATCTGATGCATTATCAGAAGCAGATTTCATTGCCACCATTCTGGCCGCATGTTCAGAGGCCAAATTCTCTAAAACACCCTGGTAAACCAAAGATTCAATGTATCGACCCATGAGTTGATCCAATACATCTTTTGCTTCAGGCTCATACAGATAATCCCAATTATCTGAGATTTCTGTTTCCTCAGTAGGTGGAAGTGGTAACAATTGATCAATCACAGGCTTTTGGGTCATGGTATTGATAAAGTCATTGTATACAAGGTATACATGACTTAACTCACCATTAGCATAAGCATCTAACATCACCTTAACAACACCAATGAGCTTAGTTAATTCTGGTGTATCACCTAGAGCCGAAATGTTTGCTCTTAAATTAACTTTGGTATTTTTAAAAGTGGATGCTGCTTTATTACCGATGGTAACTACATCAATCTCTGAGCCTTTTTGTTGCCATTCTCGCATGTGGTTCACGGCATTTTTAAACAAACCAGAGTTCAAACCACCACACAATCCACGATCAGTAGAAATAATGATGTAACCAACACGTTCACCATCTTGATGATACATGAATGGGTGCTTGTACTCAGGCGTTGCTTTTGCCAAGTGACCAATCATTTGTTTAATTTTATTGGTGTAAGGTCTCGAGGCATTCATTTGATCTTGTGCCTTTTTAATCTTACTTGCTGAAACCATTTCTAAAGCGGTCGTCACCTTACGGGTTGACTTAACACTTTTAATTTTGGTTACAATTTCGCTACCGACTGCCATATATATACCTGTTATTGCGTATTACTTTAACGCCGCGTTTACCAGCTGCCTGTTTTCTTGAAATCTTCAACACCCGCTTTTAGCTTGGCTTCGATTTCATTATTAAAATCACCTGATGCATTCAATTCTTTCATGAAATCACTTTGTGTGTTGTTCATGTGATCGATTAATGCAGTTTCAAAAGCACCAATCTTGTTCATTTCAACATCATCCATATAACCACGATCAATTGCGAACAAAGACAATGCCATTTCAGCCACACTCATTGGTGAGTATTGTTTTTGTTTCATTAATTCTGTTACACGTTGACCACGTTCTAATTGTGCACGAGTGGCATCATCTAAATCAGAAGCAAACTGAGCAAAAGCTGCTAATTCACGGTATTGTGCCAGTGCCAAACGAACACCACCACCTAGTTTCTTAACCGCTTTAGTCTGAGCAGCACCACCCACACGAGATACTGACAAACCAGCATCAATCGCAGGACGAATACCTGAGTTGAATAAATCTGTACCCAAAAATATCTGACCATCTGTAATAGAAATTACGTTTGTAGGTACGAAAGCTGATACGTCACCAGCTTGTGTTTCAATGATTGGTAAAGCCGTTAATGAACCTGTTTTTCCTTTTACTTTACCGTCAGTAAATCTTTCTACGTAGTCAGCGTTAACTCGTGCTGCACGCTCAAGCAAACGTGAATGTAAGTAAAATACATCACCAGGATAAGCTTCACGACCTGGAGGACGTTTCAACAACAATGAAACCTGACGGTATGCCCATGCTTGTTTAGTTAAATCATCATAAATAATTAAGCCATCTTCACCACGATCTCTGTAATATTCACCCATGGCGCAACCAGAATAAGGAGCAATGTATTGCATCGCAGCTGAATCCGATGCTGTAGCTGCCACAATGATGGTGTGATCCATGGCACCATGTTCTTCTAACTTACGTACCAACGCAGCTACTGAAGAACGTTTCTGACCAATGGCCACATAAATACAAATAACTCCAGTACCTTTTTGGTTGATGATGGCATCAATAGCTACGGCAGTTTTACCTGTTTGTCTGTCACCAATAATCAATTCACGTTGTCCACGTCCAATAGGAACCATGGCATCAATTGATTTCAAACCTGTTTGCACTGGTTGATCAACTGATTTACGATCAATTACACCAGGTGCGATTTTTTCAATCGGTGAAGTTAATTTAGATTCAATCGGTCCATTACCATCAATGGGATTACCCAATGAATCAACCACTCTACCGATCAATTCAGGGCCGACAGGAACTTCAAGAATACGACCAGTACATTTGGCTTTATCGCCTTCTGAAATATGACCATAATCACCCAAGATTACCGCACCCACTGAGTCTCTTTCAAGATTCAAAGCCAAGGCATAGGTGTCGCCAGGTAATTCAATCATTTCACCCTGCATCGCATCGGCCAAGCCGTGTATACGAACAATACCGTCTGAAGTACTGACAACAGTACCTTCTGTACGGGCTTCTGACTGAACTTTAAAGTTCTTAATTCGATCTTTAATCAGTTCACTGATTTCTGATGGATTCAATGTCGTTTGCATTGCATTTCCTCGTATTCTCTTAAGTCTGTAGACTTAAATTAATTAAATAGTTGTGTCTTCATTCGATCAATCTTGCCACGTAATGTACCATCAATCACTAAATCTCCGCAGTGAATTCTGGCGCCACCCATAAGGGTGTCATCAATATGTGTTTGCAAGCTGATCTGCTTACCGGTTCTCTTGCTAAGTGCTGCAGTCATGGCCTGTTTTTGAACATCAGTCAATTCAACAGCAGCATAAACATCCACAGTTAAAGATTGTGAATCTTGCTCAAGATAAAATTGATAAAGCTCTGCCACTTCTGGCAACAAGCTTAAACGGTCATTATGTATCAGCATTTGAACAAAATTTTTATAATGTTCACTGGCACCTTCACCGCAAACCAATTGAACCAAATCTTCATCTAGAACATCTGGTCGACTGAAGTAATGTAGAATCTGTTCGTCATGAGCTAATCCGGCAGCAACCAACAAGTCTTTAGACCATTGGTCTACAGCTGACTCACTTTTGGCGAACTCAAATGCCGCTTTGGCATAAGGTCTTGCTAATGTGATTAATTCACTCATCTCAGATCTCTTTGATTAAATCGTCCAACAAATCGGCATGTTTACTGGCATCAACCTCTTTAGAAATTAACTGCTCAGTACCCGCGATGGCTAAAGCAGACACTTGCTGACGCAAAGCCTCTTTAGCACGATTTGCCTCTTGTTCAATTTCAGCTTTGGCAGCAACCAATTGACGCTCTTTTTCTGCAAGAGCTTCACTCTTAGCTTGGTCTTTGATTTTAGTCGCCATTTGAGTGGCCTGGTCTTTAATATGACTGGCTTGGTCTTTGGCTTCTACTATCAAGGTTTCAACCTTAGCTTTGGCTTGATTCAATTCTTTTTCAGCACGATCGCCAGCGGCTAAACCGTCAGCAATCTTTTTCTCACGCTCTTCCATGGCGCCCAAGATTTGCGGCCAGATGTACTTCATGGTGATAACAATCACAACAAAGAACACAAGTGCTTGAATGATTAGAGTTGCATTAATATTCATGTTTGTACTCCGTACTCCGCCTTAATCTGTTGGAAAGCGCTTAAAATTAACCTGTAACCGCTGCTAAAAATGGGTTGTTGAAAGTAAAGAACAAAGCAATACCAACACCAATCATCGCTACCGCATCAACCAAACCCATTAACAAGAAGTATTTACCTTGTAACATTGGGGCTAATTCAGGTTGACGAGCTGAAGCTTCTAACAAGCGACCGCCCAAAATACCCAAACCGATACCAGTACCAATCGCACTCAAGCCTAAAATCAATGCCACTGCAATGGCTGTCATGCCTTGAATATCAGCTACTAATGCTAAATTTTCCATCGTTTTCTCCGATTTACCTTTGTATTAAAATAAAAAAATTAATGAGAATCATGCGTTTCATGTGACATATTTAAATAAACCACACTCAACATCATGAAAATATAAGCTTGCAATGTAATAATCAATATATGGAATAAAGCCCATGCCAAAGCAAGTAAAAACTGAACGATGCCCATAGAAGCACCTTTGAAACTCAAGGCATCTGACCAACCATAGTTTAAAGTCAACACACCAATTAATATAAAGATCAATTCACCTGCATACATGTTACCAAACAATCGCAAACCCAATGAAACAGGCTTGGCAATGGTTTCAACAATGTTCAGGAATATGTTAGGTATCGCCAATATTGTTTGAACCAATAAATTGGGGCTTTCAAACGGATGCGTAGCAAACTCTTTTAGATAACCTAACACAAATGGTTTTTTCACTGTGAAGCTGTAATAAAATACTATCAACATCACACCAAAAGACATACCAAAGGTAATATTTAAATCTGTAGATGGAACCACTTTCATGTAATGTATACCAACAAAAGTACCTAACCAAGGCAACAAATCAACTGGTAACAAGTCCATGAAGTTCATCAAAAACACCCAAATAAAGATGCTTAAAGCCAATGGCGCCACTACTTTACTGTTGCCATGAAAAATATCTTTCACTTGCGCGTCAATAAAACCGATAACCATTTCAATGATGTTTTGGGTTTTGTTGGGTACACCTGAAGAAGCTTTTTTAGCCACTCTGCGAAAAAACCACAAATAAATGACTGCCAATAAAATGGTGTAAAAAACACTGTCGGTATTTATGGTCCAAAAATTACTGCCATCAACCAAATCTGTGGTGTGATTTTTTAAATGGTGGCTGATGTATTCACCAGCGCCGCCTTCGCCACTCGCCATTTGCTTACTCTCACTTAAATGATGTTAACAAAGCCACCCAAAACGCCAACAGGGTAGCAACAAAACCAATCAATAAAGGCATCAATTGGAATGTGAAATTGGTTATTGCTATATAAAACAACACACCAATAACTATAAATTTCATGATTTCGCCTTTAAACATTCTGCCGACCAACGACTCTGTGTTACCAAAAGGCCAGATAACTATCACAGTAAACGCCAAAGAACCTATGGCACTAATCAGTGCACCAGTCAATGCAGAAACTGCAGCGGACTGTCCTTTGAGCTGAAAAAAAACAATGGCAATAACCACCCCAATCAAAATTTGATACACGGGAATTTTTACAACTGTTTTTTTTACCTCTTTCAAGGTTATTTGTTCGGTCATTTTTAGCTTGGAGTCAATACTCAATTGGCTGAAATTTACGAGTCAATCAGATTGCCTCGACTAAAAGCGGGTGCATTATAATGGTTAAACAATGGCAAAGCAATTGTTTTAGACCAATTTTAACAGAGTTTTGTAAACAGTTATTTAACTTTTTATTTCCAGCTAATTTAAAACCTTATCCCAGTCAATCTTAAATCATTTATTCATACAATAGGTCCGTTTACAAACCTGATTTTGTATACATACCACTATTTTTTAACATAAACACTGACTTTATTTAACTGGCATAAAATCATGTTGCTACAAATCAGCGCTTCATACTCGTGTAATCACGACTTAATTTGCAATGTGATTCACAACCATTTGTTTGTAATAACTGGGCAAGTTTGGTAACTAATTCTCCCACAATTGGTTGGGTTTATGCCATGGTTTGAGTTTCTTTGGTGTTTTTAATTTGTTCAAAATAATGAGTCAACACTTGAGTCAACTTTTGAAGGATATCACTCGAAGAGTTGGGGTGGTATTTTTCTTCATCTTGACTGGCAAATGCCATCAATCCAAATTGACCTTGATTTCCGATAGGCAAAACTATGGCTGATTTAATTAACTCATAATCTTTAAATAAGGCTTGTAGCTTTTCTTTTTTCAACCTACCAGACAAAGGCTCATTACTCATTTGAAACATTGAAAATTGTTTTTTTGCCTCAGTCGTCAAAAAGACAAACGGTGCATCCGCGTCTCTGGTGAGCATATCTTCAGCCACCATAATTTGAAAATATTCACTGGGAAAATGATTGTTGATGTACTGAATAAACCCATGCAAAAAATGAGCACGATCCAGGGATGACAGTTCAATCAACATATTCAATAAACGATCCATCAATGCTTCGTTGTGTTGTGCATTTTGAATCAATTGTTTCATTTGTGCTTTTAAGGTTTTGTTTTTCTGTTGCAAGACCCTTAATTGATGTGTCGTGAGATTGGCCAGTTGTCCTTTAGGTGCAGCCACTTCAAGCGTTTCCAATAGTTCAGGGTTATTGACAAAAAATTCCGGATGGCTTTTAAGGTATGCCGATACTTTTTCTGCATTTTTTGCCGACGTTGTGCGTTTGTCATCGCTCATAATTGATTGTTCCTTTGAAGACTGAACGGGCTGGACCCGTAAGTTTTATGTTACCACATTCCTGATCATAATTGATTTGCAAATCACCACCTGGCATAGAAACCTTGAGTTGATTGCGGGTGTTCAGCATCAAGCCACTTGCTATGGCTGCAGCACATGCACCACTGCCACATGCCAAAGTTTCACCCACGCCACGCTCAATGATTCTGATTTGCACATGATCAGCATTGATCCTTTCAATGGCTTCAATATTGACGCCCCCATCAAAATAGTCATTAAGCTGAAGACTCAGCTCTGTTAAATCAAAATGTTCAACATCGTCAACACAAAATGCCCAATGCGGGTTACCTACATTGACCACATAACCATCATATCCCAAGATGTTTTTGAATTCTGTTGTGGCTGTTTGTTGCAAATTGACTTCGATATGGTCTTGATCATGATAAGTCAGTTGTACTGACCCGCCCAAACCAATCAACTCCAATTCACTGACTTGAATACCTTGGTGGTGTAAATAATGAGCAATGGCCCTTTGCCCATTGCCACATTGCTCCGCTTCTGTACCATCTGCATTAAAAAAACGATACCTCAGTTGCACACCAGAAACTTCAAGAACTATCAATTGGTCAAAGCCAACTCCCGTACGTCGATTGGCCCATTGACACACTTGATTTGTAGTCACAGCAAATTTGTTGTTTCGACAATCAAGCAACATGAAATCATTGCCCAAGCCGTGTAACTTTTCAAAATTAATTGTTTTGCAGTTTCTTTTCATGGCTTTGTTGTGTCTCTTGAACACTGTCTGACTGACTCAATTCTGGTGTATCATCAGGCAAATACAAGTCTCCCTTATTACCACAAGCAGACAAAGAACCAACCAACAACACCGTAAGCAAGCACCGAGAGGTGTTGATTTTTTTGTTTTTCTGTTTCATTTAATCATGTCATTATAATCTGTGACGCTATAATAGAACGCTTTTAAATGGATAACAAGTCAAGCGTATCATGTTAGAATATATCACCTCCAAAACAGGCGAAAACCCAGAAGTATTGATTATCTGGTTGCACGGACTTGGCGCAGATGGTCATGACTTTGAGCCTGTTGTTCCTCAATTTAAAAATCCTGACAAGGACATACAATTTATCTTTCCACATGCCCCTGTACAAGCTGTCACCATCAATGGAGGCATGCGCATGCGTTCATGGTATGACATCAAAATGATGGATATTGGCAAAATGCCCGACGAAGCTGGAATCAAAGAGTCACAAAATAAGGTACTCGAATTGATAGAAGATCAAATCAAAGCAGGATTCAAAGCTGAACAAATAGTTTTGGCAGGTTTTTCACAAGGTGGTGCCATTGCCTTATATACATCCACCCGCACACAACATCAATTAGCAGGTGTTATCGCTTTAAGTTGTTACTTACCTGTTCCTGAGAAACTGACTCAAGAACAATCTACCGCAAACCAAAACACCCCTTATTTTATGGGGCATGGCAGTTTTGATCCGGTGGTTCCTTTTCAACTGGGTAAAAGCTCATTTGACACGCTAACAGCAGCTGGCTATTCTGCCAATTGGCATGAATACCCACTTCAACATGGTGTATCCATGGATGAGCTAGAAGACATAAAAAGGTTTGTTTTGTCACTGTAACAGTTAATGAAACACCTTTCACAATTGCGTGCATGGCATCCAGATTTAAATATTGAATGGTTAGATACGGTAACTTCCACTCAATCTAAAGTTCAACCCAACAGCTTATTAGTCGCAGAACACCAAAGCGCAGGCATGGGGCGCCGAGGCAACCAATGGCTTACACCACAAGGTCAAGCCATTTGTTTTTCCTATCGTTTTGAACTGCCTTTAGCACCACAACAATTACGCGGCTATCAAGTCACAGTTGCATTAGCTGTCATTGAAACTCTGAAACAATATGATCCTGCAACTGCGGCACAAATCAAATGGCCCAATGATTTGTATTTTGAACATTGCAAATTTGCAGGCATCCTGATCAACCTCATTCCAACCCCTCATCAAAAAACAGAGGTGGTGATTGGTGTAGGTATCAACTGGTCCTTGTCTGATAAAACAATGACAACCGTGAATCAACCCATTTGCAATATACCACTGAAAAACAAACCTTTCCGCCATGAATTCATTAGCCATTTAATTAATCACATCAATCACAACAACATGCATTTTGTTAAATCAGGCCTCAATCTCTTTTTATCAAGTTGGGGTGAATATGATTATTTATCAAAAAAAACAATCAAGTTGATAACTACCGAAAACACACTCACCGGTGAATACATGGGGATGAGTGCTTCTGGAGAATTGATGTTGCTCACAGAACAGGGAATCAAACATTTCTCCAGTGGCGAAGTCAGCGTCAGAGCTATATAATCGAACTTTTTTACTGATCAACCCAGAATGCGTTACCTCTTCATATTATTGCTCATGGCCAACATTGCGTTTTTTGTGTGGACCCAACGCCTTTCACCAGCAGTAAAAAGTACTTTCAAAGCCGTTGATGAAGGTGTTACTTCTCTACAACTGCTGTCTGAAATTACCCCGCAAAAAAATCAAACAGAACCAGTTTTTAATTCTCAACAAATCAATGATGACGTCAAACAAATGTGTTTCTCTGTAGGACCTTTTGACATCGAAGCCAATGTCCATGCCGCTGCTGAAACATTAAACCCTTTAGTCTTAAAAACCAATATTCGCAAAATCACCACCACACAAGAAGCAGGTTATTGGGTCTACCTGCCAGCCCTTTCTAGTCGTACCGAAGCTTTGAGAAAAGGCAGAGAATTAGCTGCTGCATTTGTGAAAGATTATTATGTGGTCACATCAGGAGATAATGAAAACTCCATCTCTCTTGGTCTATACCGTGAACCTTACAATGCCGACAACCGAATTGCCGAACTGTCAAAAAAAGGCTTTAAAGTTAACAAAGAAATTCGCATTGAACAATGGCCAGAATTTTGGTTAGACTACAGTGTGACTGAAAGTCAACGACAAAACATTCCATCACTTAAAGACACCTATCCAGACATCAGTCAAAATGAAGTAATTTGTAAAAACAACTGATTGACATAAGCCATGAGTCACATCTTATTTGCAGACACCAGTCACCCAAAACCTTATGACTTCGGCGATTTAGTTGCTCACGCCATGGGTGGCACTGAATCAAGTCTGTTACGAACTGCCAAAATTTTGAGCGACAAAGCCCATCAGGTTACTGTCTTCCAACAACACCGAAATCATGCCCTGGAACAACATGGCATCCAATTTATTGGTCCACAAGAATTATCAAAACTAAATCAACCAGAACATGTAATCGTACTGAGAAAATTTCCTCAGTTGATTGCCTTTCAAAGACAGTTCCCCAACGCCCAATTCCACCTGTGGATTCACACCTATAAAAATTGGGAATATGTATTAAAAAGAGGCATCAGACTGAAACAATCATGGCAACTGATTACCAATTCAAAAACCCATGCAACACATTGTGACAAAATACTCAATCAGGGCTTGTTTGGTACAATCTACAACTGGTTGACACCCAAGGTTTCAATCAAAACCTGTTACAACCCAATACCCACACCTTTAACCACAAGTAAAACAGAACAACGAGACATCAACAAACTGTTGTTTTTATCAGCACCGAACAAAGGCCTCGATCAAGTCCTGAAAACTTTTCAACAAATAAATCAACATTTAAGGGACTTGAAACTGTACATTGCCAATCCCGGATATCGCAAAGATCAGCCTGAAAACCTACCCAATGTTCATTACCTAGGCGCTTTGCCACCTGCAGAAGTCAAGCAGCATATCGCCACCAGCCTGTGCGTGTTTTACCCTCAAAACACCTTTGCCGAAACTTTTGGCCTCATCTACGCCGAAGCGAACGCCTTGGGCACACCGGTATTGGCCCACGACATTGGTGCTGCCAAGGAAATTTTGCACCCAAACAACACATTGATAAATGCCAATGACAAATACCAAATCACCAAAACCTTGGTCAATTGGCAGCGTAAACTTCCCTCAGTCAGTTACCGTGATGATTTTGATGCACCTGCCATCTATCAACAATGGGCAGCAGCACTCAAACTATAAACTCGCTGTCAAACAGGGATAAAACCTATTTCCACATTCGAGCAAAAACCTCTTTATCAGACTTTTTGTGTTTGAAAGCAAAAATGACGTGACCCACAATCAATACCAGCAACACCCAACCCAACTCACCGTGGAAATCTGTGCCAAGATCCATCATCCATTTGATTTTTTCTCCCTCAAATCCTGAAAATATTGATATGCCAAAAATCTCAAAACTTCTGCCCGAACCATACTGTCTGATAAGTGCCAGTGTAGGCACAGCGATAACAACCAAATACAATGCCACATGTCCCAATTTAGCAAATGTACTTACTGAGCCAGGTCGACTCGAAACATTGGCCAGCGCCCACAACAAACGCAAAACCATCAACAACAGCAACAACACACCCAATGGCTTATGACTTGGCCAGAAAAAGGCCTCTATGGACGTGTCTTCAAAAAAATAATGGGAAGTCGCACTCAGAAATTGCCAAAATATCAACAATGCCATACCCCAGTGGAGCAAACGACTGACAAACCCATAACGTTCACTGTTATCTTTTAAACTCATAAACCTTTTCTCCTAAACCAAAAACATAATATGAATTTTATCTTATAAACAAAATACAAATTTCTCAATTATTTGTTGGTACTAAAATCCCAGGAAAGCTGGTGTTAAACCTAAAGGCATTCTTTTGTTCATCAATCTGTGTCAGTCTTGTTGTTGATATTGTTCCAATGCCTGCATGGCTTCAATACCATAAACCACAGACGGGCCACCACCCATCATGATGGCCACAGAGACCGTTTCAGCAATTTCTTCTTTGTTGGCGCCTGCTTCTAAGGCATCATGTACATGGTATGTGATACAACCATCACAACGCACAGTAATGGCAATGCCCAATGCAATTAACTCCTTGGTTTTACTGTCCAGTGCACCAGCTTTGACACTGGCCTCATGCAATGCACCAAAGCCTTGCATCACTTCTGGCATAACCACGCCCAGTTTCTCCATCCACTGATTAAGTTCGGCATAATGTTGGGGGAAATTTTTCATTGGTGACTCCTGAAATAAAATGAATCAAAGACCATCACCTCAATGGCCTTTGTTTATCATTATATCAAGTTGTGACCACACAAATGATCGCTATCATCACTTGTATGACTTCAGTCAAACTCAACAGCACAATTAGGAATAGGACTTACCGTCATTCAATATCAAAACAACACAGGGAATGCTTTTAGCCCTTTTGTCAATTCAACGCATTTCAAACAGTTCTTGATGAAAATCTTTTGAACTCAGGCCATTGGATATGAAATCATCTTTTATAACCTTGCCCAAAGTATTTGGTCCACAATACCAAATACTTGCCGTGTTCCAATCAGGTACAGCCTCTCTGATTTGTTTTGGCGTCAAACGGCCATCCTTAGGGGTAACAATGAGGTGTAACTTCACACCAGCAGCCTTTGCATCTGCCATTAATTTATCAATGGCAGCTTGTTCATAATCTGTTGTCGCATGAAAAAGGTCAATGCATTGTTTACCCTTATTTTTTGACAGATATTTCATCCGTGCAATAAAGGGCGTAATACCAATGCCAGCACCCACCCATATTTGACCTGAGTTATTGTCATTAAAATCAAAACAACCATACGGCCCTTCAACCAAAACAGACATACCTTGTTTCAAACGACCAGGCAGCTGGCTGGTCCAATCTCCCAAGCCTTTAGTAACAAACATTAACTTACGATCATCGGCATCCCAAGCAGAAGCGATGGTGTATGGATGAGGGCCTTCTTTTTTATTTGATGTCACAAAAGCAAATTGTCCAGGTTTATGACCAGTCCAACCATGGTTCATTTTGATTATTGTCTCTACAACTTTTAACCCAGGATAATAGGTAATCGCTTCAATCACCCCTTTTGTTTGTCGATTTTTCCCAACCCTTGCCGTCAGAACCAGCACAGCTGAAACAGTTCCACTTAACAACAATACTGCCATTACCCAACCTATCGGTTGTAACCAATAATCCGTTTGAACAAGGATAATTGTATGATAAACCAAGACCAAATAAGCCACAGCAATCAACTGATGCGTTTTTCTAAACAAACGATAAGGAAAACGCTTAATAAGAGCCAATGCAATCAGTATCACCACAGCATAAAACGCCCACTCACCCATAGATTCAGCCAAACCTCGCTGGTTTCTGAACCATTGCTCAACCGATGAAAGCACTTGAGCCCCATGAGATTTTCGCTCTGGCTTAGCCAACCACCCCCAGCCAACCATCCACTTCGTTCCCTGAGCCCACCACCAATGAATGACAGCAACAACCAATGCTGTAATACCCAACCATTTGTGTAACCGATAGGTTTTATCGAGTCCACCCAACTTTTTTTCAATCCATTGGGTTCGCAGCGCCAATATCATCGCCACACTCATCACACTCATGGCTAATATGCCACTGTATTGCATAAAAACTGAACGAAATGAGAAGTAATTGAAAGGTTCGGGGATTAAATCATCGGCCAATAACCAAAGCCCACTGATGATCAATAAGCCTGTCCAAAAAGTAATTTTAAGTTGTTTCATTGTCCATCCAACGCACTTTATAACAACAGATGTTATACGGGTTTAAGTTTCATCACCTTTGGCTTATCCGTGTCTTTCATCCTATTAAACTTTGGTGTAGAGTAGATATCAATAAATTCAGGTCAAGCCAAACCATAACAAGCATGATAATATATTAGACATAGCTAAACTAACACATTCAGTCTACATTTTGACTTTTATCAAATGTACAATGAAATTATTGCGCTCTTAATGACATACATACATTCATCATTGATGAGCGCTTGTACACCCAAAACACTGTTAGGCAGAGCCTGTTTGGCCGCTGCATAAGCCGTAGAGATAAACCAGATATGTTTCTTAGTTGCATAAAATTATCAACTGAAACGACCTTTTCAATTATTTGATACATTTAAAAACCAACCTGGCACTTGCCCAAATGAATTGATTTAGACTAAATTTAATTAAAACTGATTTGCTTGATTCGACCCTGCCATACCAGCTTTAGTTTATCACCATCATACCACCCCACCTCTGCTTGCCTTGGTAACAGAAAGCCATTGTCTCGTTGATATTCAGAAAAGTGCCCTTCCCAAGGCACTTTTTTGTAAGTGCCGTCAAATTGGCCAAAACGACCTGACGTATAAATTGCAACCACTTCGTCTGCATCATTAAACTTAAATTCCAATGAAACAGTCATGCCACTATCCGTTAGACTTGCTACAGCCGTGTGATCATCTTGTGCAATCCAAACCACACCAAACTGTGGCAATAAAGCCGTTGGGTACCACACTGCTTCAGCCAAATAACGGTGCAATGCACCTGAGTTAAGTTCAGCCACATCCGCAGCACTTGCCACTGTAAACGCAGACAACAAATTCACAGCACCTGAAGCCACACCCCTGATGTAACTGTCAACAACACGTACATGGCCTATGACAGACAAATTCACACGGGCCTGCCACACAAAACCTTTGGTCATTGGAGCCACATGTTGTTCGGCATTGAAAGACAACCATTGAGCAGTCAGGCTGGTTCGCAGTTTTCCAGACTGTGTTAAACGAACTTGACTAATGGATTGGGCATGTTTTGGTAACACTTTTTGCAAGTACCTATAAACAGGAGCCGGAAGATCTGAGGGTATAAGCAAAGCATTGGATTGAGGTACATCGTCATCAGTCAAATAATGAACCAACAGTTCAAGCTGTTTATTCTGTTTCTTCCAGAACAGAATAAACACAGTAGTTAACATAAAAACAAAGACTGTGAAAATGAGCACTGGGTTCATCATAAGCAATCAATACTGAAGTTAAAAACACCACATCTGGTATTCATTATTTTATTCCCTCACAAACATGATATTGAAAACTCAACAATCAAATTTCAATATTTTACTGTTCTTTCTCATTTTGTGGTGTGACAAGAATAATTCGATTGGTACTGCTTTGATGCATCAATATATTGCCCGCTGGTGTTGAGCGCATGTGTCTGACAACACCTGCATAAACCTCACCAGAAGGTATAGGCCAGCTTTGAAATTTTTCTGTCTCAGGGTCAAACCGCACCAATGTATCCGGCCTCATACCCGATTCGTTATACCACACAATGCCATTGACCACGACGATGGCATATGGGTGAGAATGTCGCCCGCTGGGTGATGGCCACTCCTTGACTTCACCGTTGATTGGATTGAATCGGCCTAAGCGACCTAAGCTCGAATTAACATACCAAATCATACCATCACTGGCAATATCAAGGCGCCTGACTTTGCTTTTGTCATCAGGAAGTTTGTATTCGGTTAACGCCATGGTTTCTGGATTCACTTTTACCAAACAATTACTGCCATTACATGCCACCCATGGGTTGTCATTTGCATCTATCTTAATTCCATATGGCCGTGAGCCAGGTGTAGGCATGGATACCAACTTGATGTCACCGCTGGTTGGGTCCAATCGTCCTAGCATATTACTGTGCTGCAAGGTCATCCACATGATGCCATGACGGTCAAAAATGGCGGTATGAGGGTCTTTGGCCTTGGGGTCAGGCATGTGGTATTCGGTCACTTCACCAGTTTCTGGATGCACTCGGCCAACTGTGCCATTTTTGTTACCGGTATACCAAACGTTTCCTTGCAGGTCCAGAGTCACCGAATGTGGCATGGCATTGGGCGGCAGTGGATACTCTTTCATTGCGCCTGTTTTGGCATCAATTCGACCAATCAAATTACCCCATTGACCAGCCCACCAAATTGTACCATCTTCAGCTTGTATGGGATCACGTGAGCGTTGTCCAAGCGTAGGTACGACCCATTCTTTGAAACTGATTGATTCGTTTCCTGTCTGTAATTTCGGTCTGTGCTTTTCATTGGGTGGAAAGTGTTTGGCTAAATAGCTGGTAACCTTTGACTGATCTGGGCTGGCTGACAAATCAATCATCGTAGCAGTCAGCTGTTGCCACTGTGCTTGAGTATACCCAGAACTTCCGCTGATTCGATTGAGTTGGTGACATGAACCACAATAACTTTGAATGAGCTGCTTGGCAGGCTCTTCTGGGAAAGTGGCTTTTGTTGATTTTGCCACCATTGGATGGTGACCTAACAGTACCGTCAACAACACAGAAATTTTTAACCTCAAATTCATTTGCATATTCCTCATTTTATAAACATTCAAACACCAACCTATATTAATTCATAAGCCTGTTATGGATTTACAACAAAAGCCACTTTTAGCCTCAGTTATAACAGTATTGACCCGATTGGCTACCGGTTTATTGCACCCAATTTAATGTTTTATTGAAACCACCACTGTTGACAACAGCCAGCCCAATCAATCTTGACCGAACCCAAAAATATCACAGTTGAAGCAGTTGTTTAAAGAAGAGGGAGGGCTTAATGACAGGGCGCAATATTAAAAACGCCAGCATTGACACTGCTAAATTTTGTTTAGCAGATTCCATGTTGATTGGTTAATAAAATCAACCAAAGCCCTGATTGCTTGCCGATAAGCAATCAGGGCTTCGTTGTATCCCGTCAAACCGATTTAGGTTTAAAAACATTTTAGATGCGCGTCATGATACTTTTTAATTGACGACGTGATTTTGGTAGTTTCGCATTGTAATCTTCAGTAGGATGCGGATATCCAACAGCCAGTGCCACCTCACAACGATGCCCATCAAGTTCCTCTTTAAAAGCCTCATTAACCAATTCAATATCAATACCCTCCATAGGAGTAGAGCCAATTCTTAAGCGCGCCAAAGTATGCAAGGCATTTCCAAAGGCAAGGTAGGTCTGTGCTTGAGTCCACTTACTGGTATCACCCGACTCATCTGTATTTAGTTCTGCGAAAAAGAAACCACCAAACGCACTTTCTCTTTCTTCTGCTTTGGTTCTACCGTCTCTGATGCCGTCATCCACCACTTCCTCATAGTCACTGCGTGAATAGCGGGGATTGTAGGCAAAAAGAAGGATGTGTGAACTGTCAAAAACATGGGGTTGGTTAAACTCAAATTTGTTCACAAATGTGTCACTCATTCGCTGTTTGGCTTCATCACTTTCAATAACGATTATTTTCCAAGGTTGAGAGTTTATTGATGAAGCAGAAAGGCGGATGGCTTCCAGCAATACTTCCAGATCTTGTTCGGATACTTTTTTACTTGGATCATATTTTTTAACGGTATACCGCCATTGGAGGTCTTCAATAATTGGGTGATTCATGATGTTTTTCCTTATTTGTTAATTGCTAAATTTTTTAATTTGACGCATGATAATCTATACTGACATATATTGTAAGTACGCACATTTTTGGTATATAGTACCTATTTTGATACTGTAAGAGCAGAAAAGAAAATATGTCAACGACTCAAAAAGATTGTGTTCAAGGTTGTCCCGTTGAGGCCACATTAAAAGTCATAGGTGGAAAATGGAAAGGCGTGATTCTCTACCACTTACTGTCAGAAACCATTCGTTTTAACCAACTGCGACGTTTGATACCTGAAATCACACAACGAATGTTAACCAAACAACTTCGTGAATTAGAAGCTGACAAATTAATAGTAAGAAAAGTGTATGCAGAAGTACCACCCAAAGTAGAGTATTCAATGTCTGAGTATGGCATGACATTGGCACCAATCATTCATGCATTACAAAATTGGGGATTGAACCACCTGTCAACAATGAAATGATATTTAGATGTCTTGCTTCCCTGCTTTTCAATTAACAAAATAACGCGAGTCTGGTTTCAGAGAACAAATTATTTTCACTGTAGCCTTTTCTTTTCCACTAAAATGTTTAATTTTGTTGGTTCAGCTCATGACCTTCCTGAAGCTGAATAGGTTACTTTTGGATCTTGTGGCATGATATACCAGTTCAATAATATTCTGATAAATACTGAACAATTCAGTATAACTTCTGGTGGTAAGAAGCAATCTGTAGAACCACAAGTCTTCGACTTGATTGTCTTCTTGATTCAAAACCGTGAGCAAATAATTTCCAGAGACCAATTATTGGATCAGGTATGGAAAGGTCGATTGGTCTCTGATGCATCAATCAATAACAACATAAAATCTGCTCGTAAGGCATTGGGTGATGATGGCACCCAACAAAAAGTCATCAAAACCATATATTCCAGGGGGTATCAATTTGTAGCCAACTTATCAACAGATGGCCAACTAGAATCTGCTGCAGAATACAACCCCATATCAAAGGACATAAGATTCCACATTAGATATCTTTATGGGTCTATTTTATTACTCTTGCTGGTTTTTACTGCTTTCAAATTAAGTCAAACAACTCAATCAAAAAACCAAACGCCAGCCCCCATTCCAGGCATAGCGGTTTTACCTTTTATAAACACCCAACCAAGCGATGATACTGATTACATAGGGTTGGCATTGGCCGACCAAATCATCGGAGAGTTAAATTACATCAATAACATCACTGTCAGACCAACCAGTTCAATTCGACCATACACATCCGGGCAATATGCCACAGAAGATGTGGGAGTCGCACTTGATGTTGAATACATCATCAGTGGCCATTATTTTCAAGTGAACAATGACATCAACTTAAATATAGAATTGGTGCACGTTCCAACCAACAAACTGGTCTGGAGAGGACATTCATTGGTGGCTCGAATTAATAACATATTCACTTTGCACAGTCTGGCAGTTCGACAAATAATTGGTGGCTTACAACAGGAGCTTACTGGAATTGAATCACAAGGCATACACAAAGACATACCTGCCAACCCATTGGCTTATGAATACTACTTAAGAAGCATTGCATACCCATACGACACTGATGGGCACAGTATGGCTGTCGAAATGTTAAAACAGGCATTGTTGTTGGATGATCAATATGCCCCAGCCTATGTACAACTTGGAGACCGAGCAAGGAGACTGGCCCAATTTGGTTTTGTTGCAACACAACAGCTTCTAAGCGCTGAGACATATTATTTAAAAGCGTTGTCACTCAACCCCAACTTATTAGATGCCATGGCATATCTTGCAATGGTTTATACTGAATCGAATCGAATTGAAGAAGCCATGTTGTTGGCAAGAACCATGCAGCAACTAAACCCAAACAACGCCACCACTCACTTTACTTTTGGCTACATTTACCGTTATGCAGGTTTGTTGGATGAGGCCATATTTGAAATGGAACAAGCAGTGGCTCTTGATCCAAAAAACATAAATTTTAGGTCATTAATAGGCACTTATTCAGCCACGAATCAATTCCAGAAAGCACTGGATTTAACCAACAATTATCCAAACGCTCCTTTTGTCATAGGCTGGCAAGCGCTGATGTTGATGAACTTAGGACAAACAACCCAGGCATTAGAGAAGTTTCAATTTCTGATTGACCATCACCCACAAAACTTATGGGCCAATGTGGCCATCATACACAAATCATATTTACTTGGAAATATTGCGCAAGGATTGGCTGCCGTTGACAACTTGGTCAATACCCAAATAAGCGATGGAGAAACCATCTATTATACGGCTGCATATTATGGTCTACTGGGTGACCGAAATCGTTGTTTAGAATTACTCAAAAAGGCCATAACGGCAGGTTATTTCAATCACCGAGTTATGGCATCTAATCACTACTTTGACTTGGTGAAACAAACGCCTGAGTTCTCTGACTTGTTGTCATTGGCCAAAGACAGACATGTGGCCTTTGTGACGCAGTTCTTTCCTGATCGAATAATCACTGTTGAGACACATTAAATCATATGGCTGTTTCCGCATCATTATTCAGATGCCTTTTGAGAAGCACGGCTGACATCTTTTCCCATCAGCATGTCACCTACACGCCGTGATGCACCGGGATAAAAGCCATTTTCAGACTGAAAACATTTGGGGTTTTTTAAAGTTCCAAACAACAAATCAAACAATGGCAAATCAGAATAATTGTGTGAATGCACCCCTTTCAGATGATGGACCGAATGACTTTCAGGACGTTGAATGATGTATCCAAGCCAAACGGGGGTCTTTATATTGGTGTGCTGAAAAATGGCAAGAAATGTAGTTATGAATAAAAATACAGTGATGACTTGTGGCTCAAGCCCAATGAATAAAGACAAACTTAAACTACCTACCATGGTGAAGCCTGCCATATCGAGTGGGCTGAAAAAAAACGCTCCAAAAGTATCAACACGTTCTGCACTGTGGTGTAATTGATGAAATTTTAGCCACAACCAGTTACTTTTGTGCATGGAGCGATGCCAAACATAGATAAAGAACTCAAACACCAAGACTGCAATTAACAACATCAGCCACTGATTCATCCCACTTAAATCAAAAACCTGTAAGAAAGACAAATGATGATCCCAAAATAACGGTAAATAACTGGCAATGAAGAAATAACAAACAAATCCAACCAAACACTTCACCTTCCAGTTATGAACTTTCGGTAAAGGGCGAGCAGGTAACAAAGCTTCCAGTAAAACCAAAGCAAAAAAAACAGCGATTAACCCCAATGACACAGGGGCGACAATAACTTCAATGGGTGTAGGCATCCAAGACTCCATGAGATAAATAATTAAACCAATATCATCCTCCAAGTGAACTTTTGAAACCTAAAGATTTACTATTTTTTTATAGTTTTTTTAACCATAAAGCAGTGTACAGCCATCAAATCACTTAGACTTAAAAGGAATGCTCTTGTATCTTACTGAATGTCAATTATCAGTATGATTAAATTAATTGACAGGCTGTCTGTTGACGATTGGGTAAAGGGATATAGACATTGTGAATGCTCTGGTCTAATAAACAGTTCCCAAGATTAATGCCTATCTTGCTGCACACCTCCTTGACCCACATGGAAGTGGGAAATGCAGAACAGTTTTCTGGAAAAACTGCTGCCCTGTAGGCGTACGCTTACCGCTCCAGCTCACGCCGCACACCTATATCCCTATAGGTGTCATTCAAATTTGTTCCAAACTGTTTTGAAAGCGACCACGGCAAACACAACATTTGACTTCGCGCACTTCACCTGTGATTCGCTTAGCTCAGCAATTCTCCTTGGGCTCAAACCCTAAAGACACTGAGTTTACACAATAACGCAAGCCAGTTTCAGTGGGGCCATCTTCGAACACATGACCCAAATGGCCTTCACAATTGGCACAAACCACTTCAATTCGGCGCATACCAAGTGAGTCATCAAATACTTCTTTGACTTTTCCTGTTGCAATTTCTTTATCAAAACTCGGCCAGCCACATCCAGCATCGAATTTAGAGGTGCTGTCAAACAACACTTCGCCACAGGCCTTGCAGGTGTATTGACCATCTAGGAAATTAAGGTTGTATTCACCCGTGTGTGGTCGCTCAGTGGCTTTGTTGACAATCACTTCATAGCTGACTGGATCAAGTTTTTCTTTCAGTTGGTCTTTCAGGTCTTCTTTCATAAAGGATTATTGTATGGGGTTTATGGTTATCATTATAACTGAATTGAATTTTCAAGTTCATTTACAGAGTGCTTTCAATGCTCTGAGGGATTCAATGGATTTGTATTCAGGAACAAAGACATGGTCATGACAATATGCAGCAATAACGTAGGCGCTGATACCCTGATCTGTTAGCTGTTTTGATATTGGCAATTAATCGAACCGCATTTAAACTGGAATGCACCGCTAAGGTAATTTATTTAAAAGCACCATCGAATGCCAACCCAGCTTGCTCTGCATCAGCCTTTAACAACACCAAAGTCAGACCTTCTGCTTCGACAAAAGTTGCCAATGAGTTCAAGTGCACATAATCAGATAACTGTCCTTTGATGGTACAAAAGACATCATCATCGTGCAATTGAGGGTTCATTGAATCCAACAATTCTCTTAATTCTAAAATACCAGCCATATGCTCTTGCTCACTTGTTTGTCAATATTCATGTTTACATCCACTTTCATACATGCCTTAATTTTTTCCATTTACGATATGCTAACGGACTCATTCCAACTTGTTTGCGGAACAATCGACGAAATACCGCATCATCAGAATATCCCAGATCCAATGCGATTTGGTTGATGTTCTGATCACTGATGTGCAGCATGGTTTTTGCCATGTCCATTCGCACCCGGTCAATGAATGACTTGGGTGGCTCTCCAGTTAATTTTTTCAGTCTGCGATGCAAGGTGCGCTCAGAAACTGCAAGCATTGAAGCCAGTTCCACGGTACTTAATGAACTGTTTCTTTTTTTTCTAACCAGGTTTTCGGCTTTGATCAAAAATGGATCGGCTGACATCAGATGTCCCTGTGGTATGTATTTGTTCTGGCTGTTGGGCATGGTATCAACCACCGCAAAATCAGCCACGCGGTTGGCCACCTCATCTCCAGCCAACTTGCGTATGGTTCGCAATGAAATATCCACCCAGGATAAGGGGCCACCTGAGGTAATGATTTGACCGTCCTGCACCAAAGGGCTGGCCCAAGCGGTACTGGCCTGGGGGAATCGCTTGGTCAATTCATAATGCAACCACCAGGTGGTGGTGCATCTTTTGTGATCCAACAAACCTGTTTCACCGATCACGAAGGCCCCACTGCATGAGCCGCCAATCAATGCACCATGGTTATATTGATGCCTTATCCACTCCCGACAGGTTTGATCGGTGATGCACTTAGGTGGCAACCCATCACTGTCTGGCACGAAACCAGGAATCAATATCGCATCACAACGCTCAATTTCTTTGATCGCAATATCTGGCTTAAAAGACCTGCCCTGACCATCGACAACGGCTTTTCCATCAGAGTTTGCCGTTAACACCCTCGGACGCCACTGCGCCTCACAGCCGCCGTTATCCGGCATGATTTCGTTTCTTGGTGAATGTTTTTGACTGATTTGAGCCAAGGAAAGCATATCGGCAATGCCGATTAACCCAGAAGGTAAAGCCTGGTTAAAAGCCAGGATAACCAGGGTGTGGTGATATGAATTATCTGCCATAGGTAATAAATAAGTATGATTGGCGAATTATGCACGATGATTGTCATTTTTGCCACTCACTGAACTTGATTAATTTCACTAAAGTATCCATTCCTTAACACAAAACGAGTAATTACATGACACAAACCAACATAGCCATATTAGCAAACATCGAAGCCAAACCAACATTCGTCACTGACGTTGAGGCATTATTGAACAGTGCCATTGATCTGGCTAATCAGGAAGCAGGTACCACCACATGGTTTGCATTTAAACTCAGTGAAACCCGTTTTGGTATTTTTGATACTTTCGCTGATGAGACTGGTCGCCAGGCACACTTAAGTGGTGAAATCGCCAAAGCATTGCTCAGCAAAGCCGATGAGTGGTTATCAGAACCACCTCAAATCATGATGGCGGATGTGTTACAAGCCAAACTGCCCTGAAGAAAATTTATGTAAACAGCAAAGGGTCAACCTCAGTGCTGACCCTTTATTCCTGATTATTCTTCAAGCAACAACAAATAATTTCGGCCATTACGGTAAATATTTAATAATGGTGTTTTTCTCGAACGTTCAAGACCTTGTGTCAACTGCTTTAGGCTGTTGATATCTGCCTTGTTCACAGAGGTAATCAGATCACCTGCACGCAACCCGAGTTTCCACGCTTTTGATCCTCTTTCAATTTCTTCAATCAAAACACCTTGAAAACGGTCTTTGTATTTGATTGGTAAATTAGTTAACAAAGTGCCTTTCAAGAGCAAATGTAATTCTTGTCCATTAATCTCATTGCGGTCTGCTTCAGTAATTAATGTCAACACTCGTCTCTCTTTGTTGTTGCGCAAATAATCAATAGTGACTTCACTGTCTAACTCAATCAGTCCTTCATAGTTTTGAAATTGTTTTTTATTATTGATGCGGTCCCCATTCAGTTTGGTGATGATGTCGCCAGCTTGTAAACCAGAACGATCGGCCGGAGAGTCAGGATCTACTGACGTCACCAATACACCTTGTTTTTGTCCAACATCAAATGCCCTGGCCAACCGTTCAGTGATGTCTTGAACCCCCATACCCAAAGAACCCCTACGCACGGTTCCATACTCAACCAGTTGTCTCATCATTCTCTCGGCCAAAGAGGATGGAATAGCAAACCCGATACCCACATTACCACCAGAGGGTGAGAAAATAGCGGTGTTGATACCCACCAACGCACCATTTAAATCAATCAAAGCACCACCTGAATTCCCTGGGTTAATGGAAGCGTCTGTCTGAATAAAGTTTTGATAACCCAGTCCACTTAAGCTGGTGCGACCCAATGCGCTGACTATCCCAGAAGTTACCGTCTGACCTAACCCAAAGGGATTGCCAACAGCCACCACAAAATCGCCTACGCGCAATTCTTTGGAATCTGCCAAAGGCAAGGCTGTTAAGTTTTCAGCCTCAATTTGTATTACCGCCACATCAGTTCCGTCATCAGAGCCGATGAGCGTCGCATTGTATGTCCGACCATCATGCAGTACCACGGAAATGTCATCAGCATCATTGACCACATGGCGATTGGTCAATATATATCCCTTAATGGCATCAACTATAACGCCCGAACCCAGAGATTGGGTAACTCGCTCCTGTGGCGTATTAGGCAAACCATAAAACCAACTATAAAATTCACTGTTACGTGAACGCACGTATTGGACCGATTTGGTATTGATATTGACCACTGCGGGTGTGACTTTTTCAAGAACTGGTGCCAACGAGGGTAATTGCTGTCCATTGACGGCTGCTGGTAAGCCAGCAAAACTATTGACTACCAATAGCGATAACAATAAAGTGATTAATTTTTTCATAGGCCTTCTGATTCAAAAAATAAAATAAAGTTCCCATCAATGCAGGACTCTCTTAAAATAGAACCTTTCAATAAAAATTCAAGTTTATGTTTATTCAACAATTAGAGTATGCGCAAGATAAAAACCAATCTTTGGTCTGCGTAGGCCTAGATCCCAATGCCACAAAAATCAAGGCCATGGGTGTTGATTTATTAACTTGGCTTCAAAACATTGTTGATGCCACTGCTGCACACGTGTGTGCATTCAAGCCACAAATTGCATACTTTGCTGCACTTGAAGCCGAGACAGAACTGAAATCCATCATCTCCTACATCCACAAAAACCACCCGAGTATTCCAGTGATTCTGGATGCCAAACGTGGCGATATAGGCAGTACTGCTGAACAATATGCATTTGAAGCCTTTGAACGATATCAGGCTGATGCAGTTACTGTTAATCCGTATATGGGGGGAGACACCATAGAACCCTATACCTGTAACAAAGACAAAGGCGTGGTAGTCTTATGCAAAACCTCCAATGCCGGCTCTGGCGAGCTACAAAATCTCAAACTGGAGAATGGCAACACCCTGTTTCAAACCGTTGCCAAACACGCCACTGAAAAATGGAATCAAAACAACAATATATTGCTGGTGGTCGGCGCCACCTACCCCCAAGAACTGGCACAAATTCGACAAACAGTAGGCGACATGCCTTTGCTAATTCCTGGTATTGGCGCACAAGGCGGTGACGTAGAAGCCACTTTAAAAGCTGGCTTACGAGCTGATGGCAAAGGCCTGATTATTTCATCTTCTCGTGGCATCATATACGCCAGTGAAAAGAGCGACAACTATGCCCAGTCTGCTGGAGCTGCTTGTTTGGCCTTAAAAAATACAATAAATCAATTCAGACAAATACAATAGAATGATGCTTTACTCACAAACATGAGTAAAGACCCCATCTTCTCACTGGTACAACCAAGAATTAACCCAAGTTTGTTTAACTTATATGGCATGGTTCAAACCTTATATCATGCGTTTTATTTAGACAGATGGCCTATTTCACACGCCAGCGATATGGTTTAAAATAAACTGCACAATTTCGGTACAGAGTTAATTCACACTGTAACTGAAAATACCCATTAAATCCTAAACAGCGTTGTACAAACCATGGCACACTCTCAAAAAAACCTATTTTCTTTCGTTAAATCTATTGTTCCAATTGTTATCATTGTCGCAATTGTATTGGTGCTACTTAAGCTGATGTCTTCAATGAAAACCGAGCCAGTTCAGCTTATTGAAAAACCACAAGGCTTTTTAGTCAAAACGGCACATGTCAAACCCACAGAATTGAAGGTTCAAATCGAATCACAAGGAAGCATCAAACCCAAAAGACAAATCAATCTGGTTACTGAAGTCAGTGGTAAAGTATTGACGATGAATCCCGCTTTTACCGCTGGTGGTTTTTTTAAGACTGGTGATGTTTTGGTACAACTTGACCCCGCCGATTATCATGTTGCAGTGGCTCGTGCTGAAGCCAACTTGGCCAGTTCCCAAGCTAATTTAGACTTAGAACAAGCCAAAGCAGACCAAGCCAAAAAGGACTGGCAATCTTTCGGAAAAAAAGGCGAACCCAGTGACTTATTGTTGAACATCCCCCAATTGGATGGCGCCAAAGCCAGTCTTAAAGCAGCACATGCTGATTTAATGAAAGCCAAGCGTGACTTAGAAAAAACCGCCATAAAAGCTCCCTTTGATGGTACTGTCATCAGCAAATCCGTTGACTTGGGACAATTTGTCAACATGTCTGGACAAATGGCTGTAATTGCTGGCACCTCAGTAGCCGAGGTTCGTTTACCTTTGAGCAATACCGATTTAAATAAACTTGAACTACACAACCGCTCACTGAATGAAAACCCACTTGAGGTCACTTTTTGGGATGACCAAGAACGTCTTGTTACCAGCGGCTTGATAAAACACATAGAATCCAGTAAAGACAGCAGAACTTTAATGAATTATGTTGTTGCTGAAATCACACAACCAACTACCAAAGGACTGTTGTTCAATGATTTTCTACAAGCCCAAATCATGGGTCCTTACTATAAACAGGTCTATGCCATTCCTACTGCATGGATGATGCCTGACAATCAAGTCGCTGTCTATGCATCTGACAACACTTTAGACATCAGATCAGTCAATGTGGTACATAAAACCAATGACCATTTTTATATCGACCAAGGCATTAATGAGTTAGATTCAGTCATCACCACGCCCATTCAAGCACCTTCCTCAGGTATGCCATTGCGACAGCACAAAAATACAAACGACACAGCAACAAACAATGAGGCTAAATCATGAATAAACGATGGGATCAGGGCATTATTTATTGGTTTGCAAGCAACTCTGTAGCAGCCAATTTATTGATGGTTTGCTTGTTGGTTGGTGGCCTGTACACGGCCATGAATCTCAAAAAAGAAATGTTTCCATCGACCACCATTAATCAGGTTCAAATCACCATGATTTACCCTGGTGCCGCACCTGATGAAGTCGAAAAAGGTATTTGCGTTAAACTTGAAGATGCAGTGACCGGTCTAGAAGGTATCGACAAAACCACTTGTGTAGCAAATGAAGGCTATGCCCGAACCAACATTGAAATCAGTAGCGACTATGATGTAAAAAATGTCATGGCAGAAATCAAAAATCGTGTTGATGGCATTAACTCATTTCCTGAACAAGCTGAAAAGCCTATCATCAATGAAATTGTCATTCAACAACCTGTTATTCGCATTTCCATCTATGGTCCTGTTTCAGAAAAAGAACTACTGAAAACAGCACAAGACATTCGTGATGAAATCATCGATTTACCCAACGTCTCAATGGCCAGTTTATCTGGTAACCGTGATTATGAAATCGCTATTGAGGTCAAAGAAAACACCCTAAGGCGATACAAACTCACATTTGATGAAATTGCCAATGCTTTAAGAGCGGCCTCTATCGACTTACCTGGCGGTTCCATTAAGACTGATCGCGGCGATGTGTTATTGCGCACTGTAGGACAATCTTATACTGGTGAGGAATTTGCACAAACCTTAATTCGAACCAACCCAGATGGTTCACGTTTGTTGTTGGGTGACATAGCCACCATCAATGATGATTTTGTTGAAGACACAGAACGAGGACAGTTTGACAACAAACCGGCCATCAGCATTACGGTTAACTCAGTTGAAAGTGAATCCATCATTGACATATCAGACCAAGTTCTTAAGTACGTGGCTAACAAAAAAAATAAAATGCCACCCAACATCTCGATAGCTACTTGGTCCGATACTTCATACTATGTTCGTGGCCGTTTAGACATGATGGAACGCAACATGATTCAGGGGGCTGCGTTGGTGTTGCTGACACTGACTTTATTTTTGCGATTAAAAGTGGCTTTTTGGGTGATGTTGGGTCTACCCGTGGCCTTTTTGGGTGCCTTCATGTTTTTACCCATGGTGGATATCAGTATCAACATGCTGAGCATGTTTGGCTTCATAGTTGTTTTAGGCATCGTGGTTGACGACGCCATTGTTATTGGAGAAAGCGCCTATGCAGAAATCCAACACAAAGGGCATTCACTAAAAAATGTGGTTGTAGGAGCACAAAAAGTCGCCACTCCAGCAACCTTTGGAGTCATGACCACCATTGCTGCCTTTATACCCATGTTGTTTGTGGGCACATTATTTGGTTCATTTTTTGAAGCCATTGGCTGGGTAGTAATATTGTGCTTATTGTTCTCATTGGTAGAATCCAAGCTGATTCTTCCTGCACATTTAGCCCACATGAACACCAGTGACATAGGCACTGAAAATCCAGGGATTCTGCTGCGTATTCAACGCAAAGTGAATCAGGGTCTGGAACATGTGATTAAATACAATTACCAACCTACAATTACCAAAGCCATCCAAAAACCAGTACTCACGCTCACAATTTTTATCGCTATATTTATTTTAAGTGTAGGGTTGTTTAAAAATGACATCGTTCGTTTTGTGATGATGCCTGATTTTGTTTCGGATTTTGTACAAGCTGATTTTGCCATGGCTCAAGGTACTCCCAAAGAACGTAGTAAAGAAGTGCTTGAACAACTTGAGGATGCTTTGGTTCAATTGGACAAAGATGTCAGTGAGTCAGTCGGTAAAAAAAGTGGCGCTGTTTTCACTCACAGGTTTGCTGTTCTGGACTCTCAAATATCGGGTCGGGTAGTGGTTGAGTTGGTCAAAGATGAGTATGCTGTCATTGATGGTAAAGAAATGTTAAAACGGTGGACCGAGTACATCGGTGAAATACCGGGTGCTACTCAAGTGGGTACTTTGTCATTATCAGGACCAGGCCAAGGCGCTGACATCAGTCTGAAGTTAGTCGGCAATGACACCGAGGAACTTCGTTTAGCGGCTGATCAACTGGCCGCCAAATTGGCCTCCTTTGAAGGTGTATCAGACATCAGAAACTCCATGGAAGCAGGTAAAGATGAAATTGAATTAACCATTAAACCCATAGGGCGAAACCTGGGCTTAAGCCAATCTGACTTGGGACGCCAAATCAGACAAGCCTATTATGGTGAAGAGGTACAACGGTTACAACGTGGCAACGATGAGGTTAAAGTCATGTTACGTTATGACCGTGACACCAGAGAATCGCTCAAGTCATTGGAGGAATTACGTATTCGCAGTGCCCAAGGTGATGAATTACCCTTAAATACAGTTGCCGATGTCATGTTAGGCAAAGCTCCTAATGCCATTGAAAGGGTCAACCGCAAACGGGCTGCTCGCATCACAGCGATGGTTGATAAAGCCATTGCCGATCCTCAAACCATCGCCAACGAATTAATTCCAAAAGCTGGAAAACCCATCATTGATGACTACCCTGATATCGGATATGACCTTGATGGCAACACCAAAGAAATGACTGATTTAGCTAAAAACCTGGCTGTGGGCATGTCGGCTGCAATTTTGTTGATTTATGTGTTGCTAGCAATTCCTTTGAAGTCATATTTGCAACCATTAATCATCATGTTGGTCATTCCTTTTGGAATCACTGGCGCCATCATGGGACATTTGATGTTAGACATGACATTCAGCATGATGTCCATTTTTGGGGTCATTGCTTTAACAGGTGTGGTGGTCAATGATTCTCTGGTAATGGTTGATTACATCAACAAAGAACGCAAGGAAGGTATTGACATCATCAGTGCCGTGAAACATGCTGGCAGCAAAAGGTTTAGGGCCATTTTATTGACATCTTTGACTACCTTCTTTGGACTGTTACCCATCATGTTTGAACAATCACTACAAGCCAAAGTCATCATCCCAATGGCCGTATCTCTGGCATTCGGCATCATGTTTGCCACAGTGATTACTTTGATTTTGATTCCTGCGTTGTACGCACTTTTGGAAAGAACAAAAGGTAAAAGCGTTTATGTTGATACTGTCTAACAGAGAAGTTTAATGGTATTTTTTATTTTCAATCAACTTGAAAACTTTAATATTCAAAAATGACATGGTTTTTTGAGCAGAAATAATTAACTTTGTATTTTTTATTAAAGTTATTCAATATTTTAATCTAAATTAAGTTGTTTTGAATTACGTGCTCCCAGTTGCTTCAGCTTATCCGCTTGACTTATCAAGTTTCCTTTGCCGGTTTTGAGCTTGTTCTCAGCGGCATACCAAGCTTTTTCGGATTGGTCCAAACGCATCTTAACCTCATTCAGGTTGTCAACGAAGCCAACAAACTTATCATACATTTTGCCAGCTTTATCAGCAATCAGCTGGGCATTTTTGTTTTGGTTTTCGTTTTGCCAGAGCACCATCACGGTTCTTAGAGTGGCGAGCATGTTACTGGCCGAAACCACCAACACATTCTTTTTGTAGGCTTCCTCCAATAAATTAGGCTGGGCATTGATGGCTTCAAGATAAGCTGATTCAACGGGTACGAACATCAAGACAAAATCCAAACAATCAATTTGCTCAATGTTTTGATAGGATTTTTTGCTCAAGCCATCGATGTGGTTTTTCATCGACTGCACGTGTAGTTTCAGCTGGTCTTTACGTTCAACATCATCTGCAGCATTGACGAACCGTTCAAAGGCCGTCAATGACACTTTGGCATCCACAATCAAGTTCTTTTCTTGAGGCAAATGAATCAAGACATCAGGTCGATAACGCTTGCCGTCTTCATTGGTAAAGCTGACTTCGGTATCAAACTCTCTACCATTCTCCAATCCAGCCACTTCCAGCAAACGGTGTAAAATCAACTCTCCCCAATTACCTTGGGTTTTACTTTCCGAAGTCAAGGCTTTGGTCAGGTTTTCAGCTTTTTGACTCAGCTCCTGGTTCAGTTGATAAATCCGTTCAATTTCCGACTTCATGGATTTTTGTTGCGCCAACCCTTCTGTGGCGTTGCGTTGAATCAAGGTTTGAAATTCTTGTAACTGTTTTTGTAACGGCGTGACCACCT
>Ga0209344_10000693_pt1 | contig 53007 bp, 45 predicted proteins | sample Cruoilmetagenom6_FD_187293 | JGI IMG/M metagenome (GOLD analysis project Ga0209344, IMG submission 187293) | Oil polluted marine microbial communities from Coal Oil Point, Santa Barbara, California, USA - Santa Barbara Oil Seep Sample 6 (SPAdes)... | ecosystem: Environmental > Aquatic > Marine... | reverse complement strand
GTTGCGGATGAATACACCATGCCGTTTGGCTTGGCCACTTTGCCGGGTGCGAGGTTGGCGATCAGTGATGCCTATGACACCCCTGGTGGAGACAGGGTGGAATCGGTTGCGAGGTTTGGTACCAAAACTTCGCGAGCGGAAGTGATTGCTTTTTATCGCCAGGCGCTTGAAGAGGCTGGGTTTGAAACTTACTCGTCATCTGACAAGCCTGATTATGCGATGTTCGCCGCCAAACGGGATGATGATCGGGTGACCATTTATTTCAGGAACTCAAGTGATTGGGTCGAAGCTGATGAAGGCGAGTTTTCGATTAAAGCGGTCTATAATAAATAAGAAGTAAAGCTTTCCAAATGACCTGAGAAAACCAGTGCTTGTATTGCCAGCTGGATAAAGTCATTTATGCTGATTTCGTTTAATCGTCAGAAAGATTGTATGACGGTTTTTCATCGTTCATTGCAGCGGTTAATGCATCTGACAATGACATATAGAGAGCCAGAAAGGGTTTACACCTTCAAGGCTCTTTTTGTTAAGAGCACTTCTCATGTTTTTATCAATCACTTCAAGTTTTTGATTGCAAAATATCCAAAAGGTGTTTTTCACTGAAAAATAAAAATAATTCATTTTTAATGTCACCGTGAATGCTTTTTCATCGGATGTGTTATTGATTATTTAATTTTATTCATTAATGAGGAAATCATGACTTTATTCAAAAATTGTACTTTATTGGGTCTGTTGGGTTTGACGGCAACTTTGTGGGCAACCCCGGGTGTTTACGAAATCAACAGTGCTTGCCTGAATGTGGGATGTTTCAGTGGTGATAACCCTGCAACGACTACTGTTGAAATTACCAAAACAAGCGGTACTTTTCGATTAACCAGCGATATTTTGGTTAATTCTGGTGGCCCTGGCGCTATTGTTGTTGATGCGGTTTCGCAAGAACAAATTATAACCATTGATTTAAATGGCTTTCAAATCAGAACGCCTACTTTCCCAGCCTCTAATGTCAGTGCGGTATCTGTTGTTGATAACAACAGTTTCGTTACCATTAAAAATGGTAGTATCAGAGGATTTAGTGATGGTATCAATGCAGTCAGAAGTGCGGTGGTCAATGTTGACAATATGGTGTTTAGACTGATGAAGGATGATGCGGTACAAGCGGGCAGAGGACGCATCACTAACAGTTTTTTTGACTGTAATACATTCGGTGTAAATGCAGTCAGTTCAAGTGGAAGCTTTGTTGGCGATCGACTGTATTTAGAGAACAATGAATTCGTTTGTTTGACTTCTCCTGATGATCAACAGCCGGTGTTTGGTATGAGTGACACCAATGTCTGTAAAGACAATCGCATCATGTATGATGCCGGGTTGTCAACAAGTTTTCAAAACTGTTTGTTAGTCAGTGGCAACATTTGTAACGGTACACTTTGTACGCAAAACAGAGCCTCATCGGCTGCAGATGAAAACAAGGAATAATCATGAAATTTCTTTTGATGTTCTGTTTGTTATCAGTTTCAGCATTGAGTTATGCGGGGCCTGAATGGCAAATTTTATTTCCAGATCAAGCCGCTGTGGTCGATGGACATTATATTGATCACAATCAAGCGTTGGTGGTCAGAAAAGTTGAAAATTTGATCTTGACGGGTGTGATGAACTTGGCGGACATGACAGGTCTAAATATACCAGATAACGTGGCAGTAACCGGTTTTACAGCCATAAATGATGGCGGTCCTATAGCTTCTACAGCCAGTTATCTGTTTAGTTTATCCGCATCGGCTGGTGACTATTTACGTGGAGATGTCATTGAATGTAACTCATTAGGCTGTCAGGTATATGCCGCCTATGGGTCTGAGATCGGTATTTCTTCATTGGATTATGTTAACCGAGATAATGATTTATTGGTTTCATTTGATACTGGCTTTTCAGTTAATGGTCAGTTCATCAATCCTGCGCATGTGTATAACAGCAGTCATTTTGTTGTTTACTTTAACAGCTATAGTCAGGGTGTTGGTGATAACAATTCAATCACTGCTTTTGATACCAGTGAGTTCAGTCCTACTTTCTCAGCATCAAGCATGTTTGATTCAGCTACAGGATTGGTTAAGCCTGCTGAAGTTTATAGTCCTCCTATGTTTATTGAAAGCAGCATAACAGATGAATTGGCCGAAAAAGTCACTGGTATCAACGCCTATTATTCCGTGGACAGTGGATGGTTAGGGTTTGAAAAAAATGTGATTAATGTCAGTGAAAATGCAAGCACTGTGACTTTCAGTGTGGCTCGGGTTGATGGCGCAGAGAACAGCACAGCTGTGATTGCCAGAGGTATTGATGGTACAGCCTTTGACGGCATTGATTATACCGGATTTTTTCAAGCGATTTATTGGGCTGATAACAATGATGATGATGGTTTTGTGACAGTCAGTTTGATCGACAATGACATCGCAGATGGTACGCGTTCTTTTACCGTTGAGTTACTTGAGCCTAATAACAGCTATATGTTCTCATTGGTTAATCCTAATAAAAAATACCTTACCATTAATATTCTTGACGATGAGTCTGGAGATTTAATCTTTGCTGATGGTTTTGAATAATTGAATGTCCTTTATTCATTTTTAGTTGGCTGAACCTGAGCTCAGGTTCAGTCTTTATTGTTTTGACTGAGGTTTAATTTTAACGGATTATTGGTGTTTACTCCCTCATGTGTCAGTCTTTTTTAATTGTCGAATAAAATCTAAATGATCTGTGAATTGTTTGGTGGCACTGGGGCGGTTAGTGACCAGAGGATCTTGTTGGTATTGTTCAATTAATGAAGTTGCTTCAGGGTATTGCTGATTAGAAAAATAAGCTTTTTCTAATGTGATGGCACAATAAACTTCCATGATGCTATTGGTTTCAGACTTTTGTGCATTTTTATGGCAGCGTTCACCGGCTAAAACGCCTTCTTCAAACCGGTTCAAAGCGGTGTACGTTTTAGACAGCACGATGTCAACAAACAGTGTCCCTCTGTGATCTGCGCCAAGTTTTTCCGTTTGTATGGGATGAATCTGCAACAGCAGTTTCAGTGCTTCTTCGTACTGGTGGTCTTCTACCAGAATGGCCACGTAAGATGTTTTGTATTGTAGGGTTTCCGGGTGTTCTTCACCTAAAATTACTTGGTGATTGTCCACTGCCATACGGGCGTATTCGGTGGCTTTGTTGAAGTTTTTTTCTGCCAAATTAATCGCCGCTAAACTCATCAATATTTTACCGGTTAGAATGTGATTGCTGCCCAGTTGTTGTTGAACAATGGATAAAGCTTCCTCTGCATTGTTTCTGGCTGCTGCTAGCTTGTTTAACGAACGCAATCCAGTGGCATTTAAAAATAAGGATTTTGCTACAGCAGGGTGGTCATCACCCAGCAATTGTTTCTGTTGGGGGATGATTTGTTCAAATATGCGGTTGGCTTTTTCAACTTTTTCACCAGAAAAGCTCATGAAAGTTTCAGCTAATTTAGACTTTAATTCCAGTGTGGTACTGTGCTGTTCACCTAAAGTTAACTCGCTCAAGGTGACGGCATCATTGATTTTTTCTACAGCCAATTCCATGCGGTCTTGTTCAAGAAGTCCATTGGCATGTGCTGCCATGACTTTGAGCTTTATGCTGTTTTGACTGGTTCCCTCAGCCAATTGTTCTGCGGTTAAAAACTGTTCTTCAGCAACATCATATTCATTGTTAATAATGGCTGAATTGGCTTTTAACAAATGTAGCCTGATGATTTGTCCGGCACTTAACTCTGCGTTGTTGATGCTCAGTTGATTGAGTAACTGATTGGCTTGAACAATTTGTTTTAATTGGACCTTTAATTCAGCTAAAACCAGTAATGCATCGGTATGTAATGGTTCAATTTCTAAAATCTTTAGAATATTTTTTTCGGTGGATTCATAATCACCTAATTTATAAAAAGCCTGGGCCAAAGTCAGGTACAACTCTTTGGCGGTGCTGATGTCAGAGGTTGGATTTTCAAAGTGGCTAAGCTCAACCTGTTTAAGCATGTCTCTGACTGTTAAATCATCGCCTTTACTGATGTCGGGGTCACTTTGGTCAATGGCATCAATCAGTATATTTTTGATTTGTTGTGCTTTGGCAGATTCTGCTGAGGCAATTTGAAACTGTTGTTGGTAAAAAATCAAACCGATCAACATGGACACCACGGTAACAGTAGACAATGCAGCTGTTCCAGGGTAACGACTTATGGCCTTTTTAAAGCGGTATATGGGGTTGTTTTTCAGTTCGCTGATGGGTAATTTTTTTTGCCACAATTTTAAATCTAAAGCCAGTTGATCTGCATGCTGATACCTTTGGCTGGGGTTCACTGCAATGCCTTTTAAAAGTATTGATTTTAAATCCTTATCTATTTTTAATTGGCTGATGGCTTTATTTTGCCAGCCAGGCTGGTGGTCAGGACAATGGCTGAGGCATTTTATTAACAATGAAGTGATGGCAAAAGTATCAAAAAATGGTTTGGGTAACTGGTCTTTAATCGTTTGTTCTGGTGTTGCATAACTAAGGGTATAAGCATGGTGGTCTGGAATGGTGTCGGTTAAAGCTGAGACGCCGAAATCTAAAACCAGTAAATGACCATGTTCATCCATCAACACATTAGAAGGTTTGATGTCTTGATGAATGACTTCATTTTGATGGGCATAATCAATGACCTGACATAAGGTAATAAAATGATTAACTATGGCAGCCTGTGTGGTTTTCTGGCGTTTAAAATACTTATCTATTTGTAGTGCATTCTCAACCAACTCCATCACTAAATATGGGGTGCCAGATGGTGTCACGTCACCATGATGCATTGATATGATATTGGGGTGGTGTAAGTTAGATAAAGTTTCTAATTCACGTTTAAAAAGGGCAGATGTGTTGGCTGTTTGTAAATTGGTGGGAATCAGTTTTATAGCCACGTCTTTTTGGTTTAGGGTGTCTGGCTTACGTGCTCGATACACAGATGACATGCCACCGTGCGCAATTAATTCAATTAATTCGTAGGAATCAACCATTTGTCCTGATAAGTCATGACTTGATAATGTGTCATATAAGACTGCTACGGGTTGGTCTAATAAGCTGTGATTTAAGTTTTTGTTGTTAAAAAGTTGAATGACTGTTTGTTGTATTCCAGCATCTAAAGATTGAAACGCTGAGTTTTTTTTAAGTTGATGGGTCTCAAGCTCATAGTTTTGTTCAAAAAATGCGGCGGCGGCTTGCCAAGTATTTGTTGTATTGTTCATGGTTGTTATTTTTTACTTTGATCGGCTTCTAATAAGCTGATGATAATGGTTTTAGCCACTTGCCATTTTCTGATTAATTGACGTTTAGATTTGTTAAGGGTTATGCTGAGTTCATCAAATGTAAAGCCACCATAACAGTGTAGGTTAACCAATTCAGCCAGTTCACTGTCAATACTTTCTAATTGGTCAACAGTGTGAATGATTTCTATCAACTGAATATTGATATTTTGCGCACCTACAATTTGAGATATTAAATTGGTTTTGAGTGCTGCATTGCGTTTGTTGCGATTTTGTCCTCTGATTTCATCAATCAGAAATTGCTTCATACATTTGGCTACCAAACAATAAAAGTGTTTTTCGCTGCTGACATTGAGTTTAATTTTTTTGTTTAATTTGAGGTAGCACTCGTTGACTAACACGGTGGCAGTGATGGTTTTACCTGGTTGCAATCGATTTAATTGCGCTTGGGCAATTTTTTTTATTTCGGGGTAAAGGTTGGTGAAAGCCTTATCAATAGATTTAGGTTTGTCATCAACTTTTTCTTTGGTTTGCGTAACCATTGGTTTTTTCATTAAGGAGCAATTAGTTTTTTGGCAACCATAATAACCAATAAAGGCTGCGCTTGGTATGGAGATTTTGAGATATCTTTAAATTTGCGGTTCAGTTCAATTAATTGACATGCAAATTAGCAGATTCAATTAAGAATTGAATGGGATCCAAGTTATTTGTTATTGCTGTCATTGACAGGTATTTGTTGATTTTAAAGGGTTTTCAAATCATCTATCCGTAGCCTGTGAATCAGTCATCGTTCTGTTATAATAACCGGCTTTTTCAACGCTGATTTTTATGACTGAAAAGTGGTTGGTTACTGGTGGTGCCGGATTTATTGGTGGCAATTTTGTGTTGCGCCAAATATTGAAAAATAACAGAGAAATCATTAACTTAGATAAGTTGAGTTATGCTGGGAATTTAGACACCTTGCAACAGGTAGCAGAACATCCAAACCACCATTTTGTACAAGGCGATATCATTGATGCTGAATTGATTGCCAGCTTGTTACAAAAGCATCAACCCGATGCGATTGTACATTTTGCGGCGGAATCACATGTGGATCGTTCAATTGAAGGCCCGCAAGTCTTTATTGAAACCAATGTCATGGGTACTTTTAATATGCTGCAACAAGCCTTGGCATATTATCAAACGTTATCCGGAGATAAAAAACAACGGTTTAGGTTTTTACATGTTTCCACGGATGAAGTCTATGGTTCTTTAGGCGAGACAGGTGCTTTCAGTGAAACCACGCCTTATGCGCCTAACTCACCATATTCAGCCTCAAAAGCCAGTTCAGATCATTTGGTCAGGGCTTATTACCATACGTATGGTTTGCCGGTATTGACCACCAATTGTTCAAATAATTATGGCCCTTACCAATTTCCTGAAAAATTAATTCCTTTGATGATTGAGAAAGCTTTGAACGGTGAGGCGCTGCCAGTTTATGGTGATGGTAAAAATGTGAGGGATTGGTTGTATGTAGAAGACCATTGTCGAGCGATTGAAACTGTGGTTGCTCAAGGTCAGTTGGGTGAGGTATACAATGTCGGTGGCAATGAAGAAAGGCAGAATATTGACATTGTTCATGTGTTGTGTGATTTATTAGATGAAATTAAACCTTTGAACCAATCTAGGCGTGAATTAATTACTTATGTTAAGGATCGTCCTGGTCACGATCGCAGGTATGCCATTGATTCAAGTAAACTACAGCATGAATTAAACTGGAAACCTCAAGAAACCTTTGAATCAGGTATCAAGAAAACCATCCAATGGTATTTAGACAATCAAGCTTGGTCGGATCGAGTTAAAGATGGCAGTTATCAGGGTGAACGTCTTGGTGAAAACGCTTAAGGAGCATATTTTATGAGTAGGAAAGGCATCATATTAGCCGGTGGGTCAGGAACGCGACTGTATCCATTGACACATTCAATCAGTAAGCAGTTGTTACCGGTTTATGACAAACCAATGATTTACTATCCATTAAGTACCCTCATGGAAGCAGGGATTAAGGATGTTTTGATTATCAACACGCCACATGAACAAGCCTTGTTTCAACAATTGCTAGGTGATGGTTCTCAATGGGGAATGAATTTACAATACGCGGTACAACCTGATCCTGGCGGATTGGCACAAGCTTACTTGATTGGTGAGCAGTTTGTCGCAGGTGATGAATCCTGTTTGATTTTGGGTGACAATATATTCCATGGCGCTGGTATGGGTGCATTGATGCAAAATGCCAGTAATCGTGAGCAGGGTGCGACTGTGTTTGGTTATCGAGTGCATGATCCAGAGCGATATGGTGTGGCTGCGTTTGATAATAATGGGGTGGTGATTGATTTAGAAGAAAAACCGACCAAACCTAAATCGAACTATGCAGTGACTGGCTTATATTTTTATGATGGACAAGCCACGGACATTGCTAAATCATTAAAGCCTTCTCATCGCGGTGAATTAGAAATCACTGATTTAAACAAAGTGTATTTAGAGCAAAAGTGCTTGAATGTTGAGTTGATGGGTAGGGGTTATGCCTGGTTAGATACCGGTACTCATGATTCATTGGCTGAAGCCACTAACTTTATTTCGACCATTGAGAAGCGCCAAGGGATAAAAATTGCTTGTCCTGAAGAAATTGCTTTTAACAATGGTTGGATTGATGCTGAAAAAGTTCTGCAATTGGCACAACCGATCGCAAAAAATGGTTATGGTCAGTATTTAATATCATTGGTTAAGGGGCCTCAATGAAAATTACTGAGTCTAAGCTGTCAGGTGTTTTAACTATTGAGCCCAAAGTTTTTGGCGATGAACGCGGCTATTTTATGGAGTCATGGCAAAACCAAAGGTATCAAGATGCTGGAATTGAGCAGCAGTTTGTCCAAAGTAATGTGTCTAAGTCAGAACAAGGCGTATTGCGTGGCCTCCATTTTCAAAACCCCAATCCCCAAGGGAAATTAGTTTATGTGCTTGAAGGTGAGGTGTTTGATGTGGCAGTGGATATTCGTGTCGGTTCGCCCACTTTTGGCCAGCATGAATCGGTGTTGTTGAGCGAAACAAACCACAAACAATTTTATGTGCCCGAAGGCTTTGCCCATGGATTTTGTGTGCTGTCTAAAACAGCCACCTTTTGTTATATGTGCACCAATTATTATGCTGCCAGTACCGAAGCTTCTTTGTTGTGGAATGATGAGGCGTTGGGAATTGACTGGCCTTTAAGCTCACCTAAATTATCAGATAAAGATTCTAATGCACTGAAGTTAAAGGATTTTGACAAAAATAGATTGCCGGTATTAAAATCATGAAGAAAAAATTATGAAAGTTTTGTTGCTTGGTGCTGATGGTCAAGTGGGTTACGAATTGTGGCGCACCTTGCAATTCAATCGAGAAGTGATTCCGACCACTTCTGATGGTCGCGAAGTCGATGGCATGACCACCATTAAGCTGGATCTAACAGATGAAGCTGATGTTAATAAAAAAATAGATAACATCAAACCTGATGTGATTTGTAATGCCGCGGCTTTTACCCAAGTTGATGATGCAGAATTACAGGCTGAAGCGGCGGGTTTAATCAATCGTGACGCAGTTGCTGTGATGGCTCAAGCAGCCAAACGCAATAAATGTTTGTTGGTCCATTACTCCACTGATTATGTGTTCTCAGGCGACCATAAATTTCCTTGGAAAGAAAACGACATCACCAATCCACAATCGGTGTATGGACAAAGCAAACTGGATGGGGAGCAGGCCATCATCGACAGTGAATGTGAATACATGATTTTTCGCACGGCTTGGGTTTTTTCAAACCGTCGCAATAATTTTCTAAATACCATGTTAAGACTGGCTGAAAACAATCAACAGTTAAGGATTGTCAATGACCAGCAAGGATCACCAACCTGGGCTGCCACAATTGCATTGGCAACCATGCTGGCTTTAAATATTCCAGAAACAGGGCTGTATCATTTAACCTCAAATGGTTCAACCACCTGGTTTGGCTTTGCCCAGCGAATTTTTTCACAAGCCCAGCGAATTGGTTTGATTGAAACGAAGCCAGAATTAATACCTATTTCAACTAAAGATTTTCCAACAGCGGCTGAAAGACCGAAGTATTCGGTGCTTAATACCCAGAAATTTGAAGGTACTTTTAATGTTAAACTACCTCATTGGCAAACCGCTCTACAACTATGTATGCAAAGGATGAAACCATGAAAATTATCCCTGTCATTTTGTCAGGCGGTGCTGGTACACGATTGTGGCCAGTATCCAGAAAAGCTTATCCCAAACCTTTTATGCAACTGGCTGATGGTAAAACATTGGCTGAGTTAACTTTTGACCGTGCTTTGGATATCGCCACAGAAGGTGAAGTGGTGACTGTAACTTCCAGAGATTATTACTTTTTATGCAAAGACATTTATAAAAAGAATAATAAATGTGACATTGAAAAACAAACTTTTTTATTAGAGCCTGTAGGGCGAAATACGGCACCAGCAATTGCGTTGGCAGCGTTACAAGTTCAAAAACTTCATGGCGATGATGCGATTATGGTCATCATGCCTTCAGATCATTTAATTAAAGACATAGAGACTTTTAATAAAACGGTTTACCAAGCGGCCGAACTGGCGGCTCAAGGCTATTTAACCACTTTTGGTATTTTTCCAACGGCGCCTGAAACTGGATATGGTTACATCAAAGCGGGTGAACGCTTGAATGATCATGCCTCGGTGATAGAGCAGTTTGTTGAAAAACCGAATCTTGAAGTGGCAGAACAATATGTTTCATCGGGTGAGTACAGTTGGAACTCAGGTATGTTCGCTTTTCAAGTGGGCAGTTTAATACATGCCATGCAAAAAACAGCTGCAGCTGTAATGACCCAAGCAGAAGCCTGCTTTAATTCAACCGATACCACCAACAGCCAAGTTGAATTTGAATTGAAACAATTTATGCAACTACCTGATATTTCGATAGATTATGCAGTGATGGAAAAGGCAGATAAACGGGCTGTGGTCGATTCTAGATTTGATTGGAATGACATTGGATCATGGAATGCCATGGCTAATTTGTCAGATTCAGATGAATCAGGAAACCGCATAGAAGGTAAAGCCATAACGGTTGACTCGCAAAATTGTTATATCCGAGCAGGGGATCGCCTGGTTGCTGTTGTTGGGGTTAAGGATCTGATGGTGGTTGATACAACGGATGCTGTTTTGATTGCTCATAAAGACAAGTCTCAAGGGGTTAAGGACGTGGTTCAGTTTCTTAAAGCCAAGGACCATGAAGCCGCTGTGTTTCATAAAACTGTACATCGACCCTGGGGTAGTTATACCATTTTGGAAGATGAAGATGATTGTAAAGTAAAACGTTTGATCGTTAAACCGGGACAAGTGCTGTCATTGCAATTACATCACAAACGCAGTGAGCATTGGACAGTGGTCTCAGGTACGGCAAAAGTTCGGGTTGGCGATGATGAGTTTTTACTCGAAGCCAATAAGTCGGTATATATTCCAGTGGAAACTTTACATCGACTTGAAAACCCAACAGATACAGACATTGCATTGATTGAAGTTCAGTGCGGCAGTTATTTTGGTGAAGATGACATTGAAAGGTTCGAAGACATTTATGGAAGGGTAGATGACAAACAAAACAAGTCTTAATGACTTAATTGACCAAGCCTTGCAGGTGGCTAAAGTCGCCGCAAAAAAAGCAGAGCTTGTGATTAAACAATATTATCAAGCGAGTGATTTGTCAACGGAAGTTAAAAGTGATCAGACGCCAGTAACCATTGCAGATAAAAAGTCTGAGCAAGTTATCAGGGCTGAGATTGCCAAGGTTTTTCCCGACCATGGTATATTTGGCGAAGAGTTTGGGCGTACGGATAATGAAGACAGTGATTTTTTGTGGTTAATTGACCCTATAGATGGTACCAAAAGTTTTGTTCGACAATACCCGTTCTTTTCAACCCAAATTGCATTGATGTATCAAGGCGAATTGGTCATGGGCGTATCCAATGCGCCCTTGTTTAATGAAATGGCTTGGGCGAGTTTGAACCGAGGTGCTTTTCTAAATGGTGAGCGGATTCATGTGTGTCAAGATTTTCAGCAACACAGCTCATGTGTTTCTACTGGAAATATCCAAACACTGGTTCACAAAAATTGGCAAAGATTAGGACAACTGCTGACAAAATTCAGTAAAATACGCGGTTACGGGGATTTTTATCATTATCACTTATTGGCTTCAGGTAAAATCGATTTAGTGGTCGAATCTGACGTTAATATTCTTGATATAGCGGCATTGACCGTGATTGTTCGAGAAGCGGGTGGCGTTATCACCGACATTGAAGGCAAGTCAATTGGTTTGGCAACAAACAGTATTTTGGCAGGATCTGTATCAACTCATGGGATAGGAATAAAAGAATTGAATGAAAGAATTACTTAAGGACATAGAATTATTAGCTATAGAAGCCGGTAATAAAATTTTGGAAATCTATGAATCTGGTGACTTTGGCGTAGACCATAAATCAGATGATTCACCACTGACCAAAGCTGATTTGGCATCGCATCATGTGATTGTTTCTGGTTTAGAAAAATTAACCCCTGAAATCCCAATTCTATCAGAAGAGTCTGCATCCATACCTTTTGAAGAGCGCCAATCTTGGAGTAAATACTGGTTGGTTGATCCTTTGGATGGCACCAAAGAATTTATTAAGAAAAATGGTGAATTCACCGTTAACATTGCATTGATTGAGCAAGGCAAAGCTGTTTTGTCAGTGGTTTATGTGCCAGTTTCCGAAGTCAATTATTCGGCTGCTGTCGGCGTGGGTGTGTTTAAGAAAGAAGGTGGCAAAAGAAGCTCCATTATGGTTAAACGCAACAGTCGATTTAAACCTACAGTGGTAGGTAGTCGATCACACATGAGTGATGAGGTAAAAGAGTACTTGGAACGATTGGGCCAACATGAGTTGGTTAGTATGGGGAGTTCTTTAAAGTTTTGTTTGGTAGCAGAAGGCAAGGCTGATTTGTATCCACGCTTGGGTTTGACTTCCGAATGGGATACGGCAGCGGCACAATGCATTGTTGAACAAGCCGGAGGTCAAGTCGTCACAATGGATGGTAAACCTCTGATGTACAACACAAAAGACTCTTTGTTAAATCCGTATTTTATGGTGTATGGTGATAAAAGTCGCCAATGGGTTGATGTTTAATCGGTCCATATTTTGATTGAGTCGTTTTAAAGGAAAGGTTGTTATGAACCTTTCCTTTTTTTATTGTTGTGACTTGAAGCTTTTGATGTCTCTTCTTTGTTTTTTGGTGGGACGTTTTTCGGGTTTTGGGGTGGAATGATATTCCATCTTACTTAATAGGATGGCAGCCTCTCTGTTTTTGATACTTTCTTCAGTTTCTTCATACAAGGTTTTTGCAATAGTGGCTGATCCTCTTTTTTCAGCAATTTGTAATACCTTAACTTCCCAAAGTTGGTCGCCTTTTTTGATCCTGATTTGATTGCCAACGGTCACATTTCTTGAGGGCTTGCACTTCTGTCCTTCTACTTTAATTTTGCCTTGTTCGACCATTTTTTTAGCCAGTGACCTGGTTTTAAAAAAGCGGGCGGCCCAAAGCCATTTATCTATTCTAACCATTGTTAATATTTATCCTAAGCATACTGTTCTAAATTCTTAATTTATAAGTCTTTTTTTGGTGGAACAATTAAGTTTCCAACCAGCAATCCGACTGAAATAGCCACGGCAATAATGATGGCATTAAAAGCCGCTTGCACCCCGGTCATGGTGTCATTGGTATACATCGCAGATAATGAATTGAAGCCAATGCTGCCAGGGACCAATAATATGATGCCAGGTATTTGCATCACTGATGCGGGGTTTGAACTGAGTCTTGAGTATATATTACCCGCTACAGAAACCAATAAAACCGCTCCCAATGATTTAAAAGGTTGTTCCATCCATAAGCCAATCAAACTTGAGCCAGCAAATGCCAAACCTATTGACAGGAATATCCAAAATGTATCGGCAAATCGAGCTTTGAATAAGACTGAAAAACATAAAGCCATGATTACCAAGGCCAGGTAGTTAAACCAAGCAGGTACATTGGCCATTTTGTTGACCACAGTTTCTCCGTAAATACTTTGTGCTATCAAATAACCTAAGGCTAATCCAAATGACAATAAAAACAGCGTGGTTACAGCACCAGCCATGCGGCTGCTACCTGAAATTAAATGACCGGTTGATAGTTCACGCATTGCAATGGTTATACCAAGACCTGGCACCAATATAATTAAGCCTGCCAAGGAAACCAGAAAATGATCAATGGTTTGCCAGTAATGGCTGATGGTAATGGCGATGAAACCAACCAATGTAGCAGCCATTGGAGCCAACAATTGTGATAAATATATATAGGGTTTGCTATAAATTGCAATCAGGCCAGTTAACAACCCGAGGAATGAAGCCGCCACTACATCGTACCAGCTGCCTGAAAATAAAGTGGTGAAGCCGCCACCAACTAGACCAAAACACAAGGCGAACAACCAATCTGGGTATTCAGCTTGTTGATTGTTAATGTCCTTGATGGCTTTGATCGCGCTGTCTAAATCTATGACGTCATTTTCTAATTGATTGATGACCTCGTTGATGGTGTGTAATGTGCCAAGGTTAATGTCATTCGGATCGGTTTTAATCATGTAAGACCGTTGACTGTATTCATCTTCACCAATGCTGGCTAAAACAGCTGTAGGCATGGCAAAGAAGCTGGCTTCTAAATTGAATTTTTCAGAAATGACTTGCATGTAAGATTCTAAACGATGTGCAGGGGCACCCGCTTCAGAAATGGCACGACAAATATGTAACAGGATATTAGCCTGTTTTCGTCTGGTCTGTCGGTCTCTGGTTTGTCGATCCCATATTTGTCGACCTCTTATTAGATGCTCTCTTACCATGGTAATGTTGTGCGACTCTGAAAAGCAGCAATGATAACCCGATTCCAGTATATATCAAGGGCTCTGTTATGTCTGATTTTACTAACCATATAAAATGCAAACAAGCCAAACAAATTACCAGGTATATCACTTGGTGTATTCTTTTCCAAGTTCGGCCCAGTTTTCGAATCATGCGTTTGTTTGAGGTGATTGCCATGGGAAGCATTAATATCCATGCCAACATACCTACAGTTATAAATGTCCTTTCTATGAGGTCTTCAAAAAAGTGATTCCAATCCAAACCCAAATCTAACCAGACATAAATTATCAGGTGTAAACTGGAATAAAAGAAAGCAAATAATCCAAACATACGCCTGACTCTGATAAATACAAAAGAGCCCGTGATGGCTTTTAACGGCGTCATCAAAAGTGTAAGTAATAAAATGCGCAGGGCCCAAATACCTGTTCTGTGTGTCAGTTCTTCAATCGGGTCAGCGGATAAATTATTTTGAAAACCATCAAAGACTATCAGTCCAAGCGGAATTAATAATGCCATGAACAACAGCACTTTTATCGGAGTTATGTAACGAATCATTTAAAAATTTCGGCGTAAGTCCATGCCATTGTACATACCAGACACATAATCACCATAGCCGTTAAACATTTGTGTCTTGATGCGGCTGTTAAATAGTGAAAAACCACCGGTGATTCTGCGTTCAGTGGCTTGTGACCAACGAGGATGGTCAACTTCTGGATTAACATTGGCATAAAAACCGTATTCATTGGCAGCAATGGCCTGCCAAGAATTGACGGGTTGTTTATCCATAAATTTGATTTTAACTATCGACTTAATGCCTTTAAAGCCATATTTCCAAGGTGTGACTAAACGCAGTGGTGCACCATTTTGATTGGGTAAACTTTTGCCATACATACCTACAGCCATTAACGTCAGTTCATTCATTGCTTCATCCATACGTAATCCTTCGCGATAGGGCCATGGAATGGATCGGCCATTTTGACCAGGCATCTGTTTAGGATCGTACAATGTTTCAAAGTATACATATTTCGCTGAACTTAAGGGGTTACAATACTTAATCAAATCAGCCAGTTTAAAACCGGTCCAGGGGATGACCATTGACCAGGCTTCAACACAACGCATTCGATAAACACGTTCTTCTAATTGAAATTGACCGATGAGCTTTTCTAAATCAAAAGTCCCTTGATTTTCGCACAACCCAGACACTTCAATTGACCAAGGATCGGTTTTCAATCCGCCGGCTTTTTCAGAAGGACCTGATTTAGTCAGACTGAATTCATAAAAATTGTTGTAGGTGGTGGCGTCTTTTTCACTGGTGAGTTCATCGATGACGAATTTTGAATTGGCCTGTGATTTGGGAAGTGACAAAGCAAAGCTGGATGATGAAAGCATACCAGCAGTACCAATCAAACCGGCTTTGATTAATTTTCTGCGGTTTTTATAAATAGATTCATCAGTAATTTGTTGGTCTTTATGGCTGTTTTTAAATTTCATGGTTAGTTTAACTTGGCATTTTCTATAAATATACTACAATTCAAGACACTTAAACGTGAAAATACCTTACAAATAAAATGACCATCTATAATTTTTCGGCAGGACCTGCTGCCTTACCACTCTCTGTTAAGCAACAAATCGCCGATGAACTGTTTGATTGGAATGGTACCGGTTGCTCAGTGATGGAAATGTCGCACCGCAGCAAAGAATTCACTGATATGGCTGATGAGAATGAAGCTTTGGCTCGTGAACTGCTTAATATTTCAGATGACTATGCGATTATGTTGATTCCTGGTGGTGCTCGTTTACAGTATTCGATGTTACCGACCAACCTATCATCAGCCGATGGTCAGGCGATTTATGCGATCAATGGACACTGGGGCAAACAAGCCATCAAGGAAGCCGCTAGATTTACCCATGCAAGCAGTACGGCTCCGATCAGTGATGATGTTTATGCCAGCATTCCAGCCTATACTGCCAGTCAATTAGATCCATCAGCTGATTATTTTCACTATACCAGTAATGAAACCTTAGAAGGCGTACAATGGCATCAATTACCTGAAACCAATGGTATTCCATTGTGTTGTGACATGACGTCTGATTTGTTGACTCGAGTTTTTGATGTTAATGATTACGCCATGATTTATGCCAGTGCACAAAAGAACATGGGCATTGCTGGTATCACTTTTGTCATCATGAAGCGTGAGTTGATTGGACAATCGAAAAATTTATTGCCGACCATGACTGATTATAAAACCTATGCAGATACTCGGTCTTTTTATAACACACCGCCGACCTTTCCTTGGTATGTCATGTTGTTGGTGATGCGTTGGGTTAAAGCACAAGGTGGCGTGTCAGCAATTCAAGCCACCAATAGAATTAAATCCAGTAAATTGTATGATTTTGTTGATCAAAGTGATTTTTACTTGAACAAAGTAGATCCTGCTTGTCGGTCGGAAGTCAATGTACCGTTCTGGTTACAGAATGAAGATTTGAATGCATTGTTTTTAAAAACCAGTAGCGAGGCTGGATTAAAAGCATTGAAAGGCCATATGGCCGTCGGTGGCATGCGTGCCAGTATTTATAATGCAGTCCCAGAAGCAGGCATCGATGCTTTGATTGCTTTCATGAAAGAATTTGAGCGAACTAATGGTTAAACTAGGAAAACTGAACAAACTTAAAGTCAAACACCTGTTAACAATGGGGGCTACATTGGATGGTGGCGTGTTGGGTGATATTCTATTACCTCGCAGACACATGCCAGATTCGATTCAAGAGGGCAGTGTAATTGAAGTTTTTGTGTATCTGGATACTGATGATTTACCCATTGCTACCACTGAAACCCCCAAAGTAATGGTCGGTGAATGTGCATATTTAAAAGTGGTTGATGTGAATAAGGTTGGTGCCTTTATGGATTGGGGTTTACCTAAAGACCTGTTGTTACCGTTTGCTGAACAGCCCAAGCCATTGCGTCCAGGAATGTTCAAAGTGGTTTACGCTTATATTGACAAAGCTTCTAAGCGAATCAGTGCCTCAGCCCGTTTAGATAAGCATTTACACGAAGAGAATAACCTGGGAGAAGGCACTGAAATTGAAGGCGGTTTTTTTAAACCTGGTGACGAAGTTGAGGCGTTGTTTTGTGGGCGCAGTGATCTTGGTTACAAAGCTGTTTTGAACAACACCCATTTGGGCTTATTACATCACAGCGATGCCTTTCAAAATATCATGATCGGTTTGGCCAAAAAAGCCTACGTTAAGTCAATCAGTCCAGAGGGTAAAATTAATTTGACCTTGCACATTCCGAACAAGGAACAATTGGGTGAGTTGGCCGAGAAAATTTTAGCAGATTTACAAACGGGCAGTGGGGTTTCATTCTTAACCGACAAAAGCAGTCCCGATGACATCAAGCAAAAATGGCGTGTCAGTAAAGGCAGTTATAAAAAAGCCATCGGTGCTCTATACAAACAAAAGAAAATAGAAATACTTAAGGATAAAATCAGACTGGTTGAATGATAGTCACCAGCCGAAACACCTCAATAAACAGGTTCAAGCCTTAGCCAAAGGCACACCTATATGGATAAATTTATAGTAATGAGTCAAGAGCAAAAGAACAACCCGTTACATGGGGTTACCCTGGAAGTGGTGGTGACCAGGTTGGTTGATCATTATGGTTGGGGTGAGCTGGCAAAGCGGATCAATATCAATTGCTTCAAAAGTGACCCGTCTATCAAGTCATCATTGAAGTTTCTGCGGAAAACTCAGTGGGCAAGAATTGAGGTTGAAGATTTGTATCTTTCACTGGATCAATAATATAACCAGCTTAAAAGACAGATGAAAGCATGTAATCAATGCGGTAAATGTTGTATCAATTACAGTGATGGTGGACTGTCTGCATCGGCCAGTGAAATTGATTATTGGGACACATTCAAACCTGAAATTGCAGCATATGTCAAAGATGGAAAAATTTGGATTTCACCCAAGACCGGTAAACAATTACCCCGATGTCCATGGTTGCGACAGGAGGTCGGTCAAAATAAATTCAGCTGTGATATTTACCAATACCGACCTGATGATTGTAAACATTATCCAGTCACAATAGATCAAATGATTGAAGATGATTGTGAAATGCTAGAATTAAAAGATAGGTTGAAACCTGGTAAGGCACAAAAATCCTTGGATGAAATCATGCGTGACAGCCGCCCTCCAGTTAGTTAAATATTTACCTTTTAAATTTTGCTCATCATGAGTGAAAGTATATTGTGTGAGGTGAAGTCATGCAGAATCAATCCCATGATCAAAAACGGTACTTTTAGTTAAGTGCTTGTTTGTTGTGTTGTTTGCAGCTTTGAAAGATGAATCTAATTTGTTTTCCATATTGGGTTTATTGCATGTGAATTGATTGATTCATAATAATTATAACATGTGGATAAAAGCTCAGTTTTTATGTTTTTATGTCATTTACTCGGGGTGCGCCTATTCATGTTTTACTTTAGTTAAATCTTAATCAACTCCGAATTTGAAGGCAATCTATAAAAGATGTCACATCCTTGTGTTTTAAGTTATAAAATAATGATATAAATTTTAACCACACAAGAGCGATTAACTGTGACAATGTATGATTTCGGCCCCTACCAACTTGATCCTGCGGCAGTTCGTTTGGTTAAAAATGGGCATGAAATTGAAATTGAACCGCAAATATATAACACCTTATTGTTGTTGATAGAAAATCGAGAGCGGGTGGTTTCTAAGGATGAGTTGTTGACACAAATTTGGCATGGACGAGCTGTTTCAGATCATGTGTTGACTCGAACCATCTATCAACTGCGTAAAATTCTTGATGATAAAACACAGAAAAATTCACATATACGTACGGTCAGAGGCAAAGGTTATCAGTTTATTGGTGAAATTATTGAGTACCAACCACCCAATAAAACCATAACTCAGCCAACACAATCAATTTCAACACCTGAGCGATTGACTCAACACAAGCGGTTTGGTGTAATGATTGGCTTGGTGGTTCTGACAATTGTTAGTTTGGTACTGATTAATCACTCAGCTGAACCTGTTAGGTCATACAACAAAGTATTGGCTGTGGCTAAACAAAACATCTATCCCATTGTAGCGGTGTTGCCGATTGAGGTTGAACCAGGTAATGAATCGTTGTCTATGTTGGTACAATCTTTGATTGAATACCTGACCAACCAATTGGCCGTGAATCTAAGTATGAAAGTGATTCACCCTGACAGTTTAGTACATATGGGTGATCAAATAGATGATATTTGGGCGATTCAAAAAGCCACTCGTTCAGACTATATTATTAAAGGATTGATTGAAGCAGCGACTGACCAAAGTATTAAGTTACATTTAACATTGTATAAAAACAACGAAAAGGGTGAGATGACACCTTTTCCATTAGGAGCCTTTCAATTTCCTTATCCACAAGATGTCAAAGCGCTTAATGATTTATATAAACAACGTAAAGTAACGGTCAGGAGCATTGTCCAAATCATCAAGCCAGGGGTGGTTGTGAGTGACCGCGGCGACAGCCAAACCGAAGACCCGGAAGCTTATCGTTTGGTGATTGCAGCCCATCACATGTCACAAAATGACGACTGTAAAGCGCTTCAGAGGGCAGAGCAGTTGCTACTCAATGCTGTTGATATAGATGATCAATTCGCATATGCCTATTATCAATTATTTGCCAATTATTTTAAACGTGTTTGGCTTTGTGGCGAATCAATTGAATTCCACCAAAAAGCCTTGGCTATGGCAGAGATTGTACAGCGTTTGGCTCCAGATGCTTACAGCCCAATGGCCATGGGGATGAATGCCATATTGATTGAGTCGAATCAAGTTGAAAAAGCCTATGTGTTGTTTAAAGATGCTGAGTGGAATGACCCTGATGCGATTAATCATAAAAATTATGGTTTAAGGTATGCTGGTTTTTTGAATCTGGCCAGTGAGCATTTGGATCGTATATTGCAGTTAGATCCCTACTATTTCAGTGAAAAACCAATCAACCAAGCACCAAACACATTAATGTATCAAAATCGTTTTACTGAATATATGGCTTTACTGGCTGAGCCGGGTAATTCATACCATGATTATTATCGTGGCTTAAGTTTGGTGTTGACCGATAATAAGCTTGAAGCCAGTAAAATCTTACAGAGTGTGGTTGATAAGAAGTCAGCGGGTCTTTTTGATAAACTGTCTCAGGCATTACTGCTAATAATTGAAGATGATCATTCAGCTGCTATTGAGGTTATTGATTCTGTTGTTCAGCAGCGGCATGACAAAAAACACAGTGATGGAGAAATGACTTACAAATTAGCGCAGCTTTACGCATTGGCTGATGCGCAAGAATTGGCTTTAAAAAACTTACAAATATCAGTTAACCAAGGTTTTTTTCCGATGAACTATTTTTTACATGATCCTGCGATGAAGGCCATAAAAAATACCGAGCTGTTTACATCGGTTGTAGAACAAGCCACCATCCGCCATGAAGCTTTTGCTGAGAAATTTGGCTTGAAATCAGAGTCAAAGCTTGGTGCGACTTTGAACTGAGTATTTGTTTATAATACTTACACTGATAATTAATAAACTAAGGCCCCCAATTTATATTGATAAAAATGGATCAAGATAATCAACTAAATATTTTTGAATTCAAATCATTCGTCATTGATCCCAATACAGTTCGTCTGTTTAAACAGGGTCAAGTCATTAAAATTGAGCTTCTGGTTTTTGAAACATTGTTGTTATTGGTCAGTAACAATGAAAGGGTGATCACCAAAGATGAGTTAATGCAACAGATTTGGGGTGGGCGTTTTGTCACTGATCATGTCATCACTCGTACCATTTATGAAATCCGAAAAATAATTGATGTTGATGATGACAATTCATCAATGATCAGAACGGTCAGAGGCAAAGGTTATCAGTTCATTGCTGATGTCAAAAAAAAGGCTGGGTTAAAGCAAACTGAACAGTTGGTTGTTGAGCATAAGGCCAAGCAAACTGGATTAAAGAAAATAATACCATTCACTTTTATTTTACTTTCAGTCCTTGGTGTTTGGTACTTATATCAAAATCAACAAATACCTGAAACCAAGCCCCATAAAGAGATTAAAGCAACTTACCCCATAGTGGCAGTGTTACCCATCAGGGTTGAAGGTGGTTCTGAGGAATTGTCAATGTTGGTACAGTCTTTGGTTGATTATCTGTCCTACCAATTGGCATTAAATTTGAACATGAAAGTGATTCATCCTGACAGCCTGCTGAGTTTGGGTCATCAGCAAGATGATGTTTGGGCCATTCAACAAGCCACCCGTTCTGATTTTATTATTCAAGGCTTTGTTCAATCAGTGAGTGATCAAAACGTTAATTTACATCTGACCCTATACAAAAAGAACGTTGATGGTGAGCTGTTGCCTTTTCCTTTGGGGGCATTTGAATTCCCTTATCCAAAGAATGCCAAAGAACTCAATGATTTATACAAGCAACGTAAAGTGACTGTCAGAAGTATCGTTGAAATTATTGAGCCAAGTATGGTTGTTAACGATGATGGGACTTTTGAAACTTCAGATCCTGAGGCATATCGTTTGGTGATAGCGGCTCATCATATGTCGCGAACTGATGATTGTAAGGATATGCAACGGGCAGAGCAGTTATTGTTGAAAGCGGTCGAAAGAGACGATGCGTTTGTTTATGCCTACCTTCAACTATTTAGCAACTACTATAAGCGTGTGTGGATTTGTGGTGAGTCAACAGATTTTCATCAAAAAGGTTTGGCAATGGCTGAAATCATTGATCGTTTGGCCCCCAATTCATACGGTGCTTTGGCCATTAGGCGCAGCACCATTTTGGTTGAATCAAATCAGGTTGAACAAGCGTATACGTTTTCCAAAAATGCTGATTGGAACAACCCAAATGCACTTTATGACCAGTCTTATAGTTTGAGGTATGCTGGTTTTTTAAATGTGGCCAGTCAAAATTTAGACCGGATATTGCAACTTGATCCACTTTTCTTTAGTGACAAACCGATTCAACAGGCACCCAATACTTTATTGTATCAAAATCGATTTGAAATGCATTTGTCATTATTGGCCGAGCCTGGGAATTCCTATCATGACTATTTTCGAGGTTTGAACTTATTGCTAACTAAGCAGCATGGGCAAGCGATTGTGATATTGCAAGGGGTGGTTGATCGGACACCAACTGATTTATTTGGTCAATTTTCACAAGCCTTGTTGTATATAGCTGAGAAAGATTACTCAAACGCTGTTCAAACAATTGATGCCATCATTCAGTTGCGTCATGATAAAAAGCACACAGATGGAGAAATGACTTACAAGCTGGCGCAATTGTATGCTTTGGCAAACGAACCTGAACTGGCTTTAAAGAATTTACAAATTTCAGTTGATCAAGGTTTTTTCCCAATGAACTATTTTTTACATGATCCTGCGTTGAAAAGCATACAAAATACTGAACAGTTTATGGCCATTGTTAAACAAGCCACTGAACGTCATTTGGCTTTTGCTGAAAGATTTGGTTTAGAGTCAGAAGCCGAGAGTGGTTAATTCAAACTTGAACTCATGGAGTCAATTAAATATTACTTAAGTTAATTTTTTGTTTATTTCTTAAAGCTCAAGCAATCATCATCCAATCATCAAATCAACCTCATAAATCAAAAAACTTAATTCCTTACCATGTATATAGGTTTGAACCATTTGCTGGTTCACCTGATAGAAACTTTTATTAATTCGATAAGGAATGAGACATGAAGAATATATACAACACCACATTGCTTGTTTGTGTATTAGCAAGCCAATCAGTTTCTGGTCATAATTTGTCCAGTAACTACAAAGATAATCTCGAAGTTAAATCAATTGAAGATTCGTATTTATTAGACCTTGACTCAGTGATAAGTATTTATCAAACCACTGCTGATGATGAATTTGGATATGCCATGACTTCAGGTGATTATGATAACGATGGTTATCAAGATTTAGCCATAGGTATCCCGAGATATGATTTAAATGTTTTAGGTACTGTTTTTGATAACACAGGAGCTGTGCTGATGGTCTTTGGTCATGCAGCAGGTTTGGGCAGTGAGACGAAATTAATTTTTCAAAGTTTAGATCCGTCACAAGATGGGATTGAAGAAAATGATTTATTTGGTAGGGCATTAACAACTGGTGATTTTAATGGAGATGGCATAGATGATTTAGTGGTAGGGGTTCCTTTTGAAGATGTGTTTGAGCTCAGTCCAATTTTAAACGCGGGTGCGGTTAATGTTTTTTATGGTGCCAGTTCTGGCTTCGGTAACAGCTCATTGCTTATAAGACCTGGTTTACCAGAATTGCCATCGGTTGGTGTGGAGGCTAATGATCAATTTGGTACAGCCTTAGCTGCTGGAGATTTTGATGATGATGGTTTTGATGATTTAGCCGTTGGTGTCCCTTTAGAAGATTTTGGTATTGAAAATGATATTGACAATGTAGGCGCTGTCATTATTTATTATGGTTCTGATACTGGGGTAGATTTAGACAGCATGCAGTCTGTTCATCAAAACTCTAACAGTGTTTTAGGTGACAACGAAGAGGGCGACTTATTTGGCTGGAGCTTAGCAACGGGTTATTTTAATGACGATGATTATGCTGATTTAGCTGTTGGTGTACCAGGTAAAGACATTGATGGTGAATTCAATGCTGGGTTGGTTCAGGTCTTTAATGGTGGTAACTCTGGTATTGGCAGTAATGATTATATCCGTTCCCAACAAGGTACGGTCAGTGGCGTTTTAGAGGCAGGTGATGAATTTGGAAATTCACTGGCCGCTGGCGATATCAATAATGATGGGCTTGATGATCTTGCGATTGGTGTATGGAAAGAAGATGCCAATGCTTCAGGATTGATCGATATTGGCGGGGTTAATATTCTGTATGGAGATGACAACTCTTTGTCAGAGTCGGGCAGTCAATTTATTTCACAAAACAATTCCAATGTGTTGGGTACAGCAGTGAATACCGATCAGTTTGGTACTGATGTGTTGTTGGTTGATTTGAATAATGATGGCTTTGATGACTTAGTCGTAGGAACACCTGAAGACGTTAGCTTCGATGACAATGCCATTGTAGATAATGCTGGCAGTATAAATATTCTGTATGGTAATGAATCAGGTATCAGTTTAACTGGTGATGAATACAAACAATCTAGAGACATCGATTCGAGTCGCAATATTTTCAGTCAATATGGTCGTTCTTTGGCAGCTGGAAACTTCAATGGATTTACTGCAATAGCGGTTGGTATTCCGGGTTGGGAATCCGATGATGGTGACATCGAGGCGGGAGCTGTGGATGTGATTGAATTTAGCAAGCCTGATTTGATTTTCAAGAATGGATTCTCTGCTGCTTTACAGTTTTGAATTAAATTAAATAGTTACCGCTTTTATAGCAATTAATTTGTTATCAAAGCGGTACTCAAATCAATCAGATAAATACAATCATCAGACAATCATTATCTGTTCATCATGTGATTTTAGGTCGGGTGGGTAAGATGAGTGCTTGGTTTGTTAATTAATCTAATTTTAGGTCAGGAGCAGTACACATGATATTTAGGCCGCCGTTAAACATATGCCTGTCCAAGTCAGGTTCAGTGCCTCGATTGGTAGTCATTTTAGCTTCTGTTTGTTGGTCGTTGATGGCTCAAGCCATGCCTGCACAACTCAAGTCCAAGGTGAGTCATGACATCTCGCGCTTTAAGGCATTTGAAATACAAACTGAAGCTGTTAAATTTAATCATCTTGGGGGCATAATAACCATAGGAGCTGATGTTGCTTGTGATTTTGATTCGGCAGTGGTTAGCCTACAAACTGTCATAGATTCAGGTGCCACTGAAATCCGCGTGGCTTCAAATGGAAGTTACTTAAACAATCTAACCATTGAAAATCAATCGGTCGTCATTCGGGGTGGTTTTGCTGACTGCGTGGCTGCAGATGCCAATCTACAGACCTTCGATGATTTAACGGTTATTGATGGCAGTGCCAATGCAGCGCCTGTGGTTTACATCACTGGCACTGAATTTGTTCAACAAGTCAGATTGGAAAATCTGGTATTAACTGGCGGGACTTCCGTTTTTCCAAAATTTGGCGGCGGCTTGTCGTTGGATTTAGCGACTGTTAATTTGCAGTTGTTACGGGTCAATATTTATGAGAATACGGGTTCTGCTGGGGCAGGAATACGAATTGATGCAGGACAGGGTGACAACAGCGTTGACACCCAAGTAATGGGTCGAGAAGTGCTGATTTTGAGTAATGAATCAAGTGGTTTTGGTGGAGGCTTAGATTGTATAGGCTCTGCGGAAATAGTCCTTACTGGGATGAGTTTGATTGGTAACAATCAGGCCAATACAGGAGGTGGTGTTTTATTGCGTCATGGCTGTTCACTGTCTATGTATTCAGAAATTTATAGCGATTCAATCAGTTTTCTCACAGGTATCTTTAACAATCAAAGCTTATCAAATGGTGGTGGTGCTTATTTGTTCAATGGTGCAGAGCTTTATCTGTTTGGACAAAAAATGTGTGACGAAACTGCATGTATAGGTTCCGGTCAAATCCCTATATTAGTTCGTGATAATGAGGCTGGGACAAGCCTCAGTGCTGATGGCAATGGTGGCGGTTTGTACCTGGCGCAGTCAGGTAACCCGAACCTGTTTTATGCCAACGGCTTGCTTATGCTTGAAAATATTGCCCGAGAAAATGGCGGTGGTGGTTACCTTGATTTAAATGGACAAGTGATTGTTGAAAGGCAAGCAGGTGCTTGTTGGAACAAAGATCGATGTAATTTAATTATTGGTAATCAATCGGGAACGAATGTGGGGTTTGGCGGTGCATTTTATGTTGCTAACGGTGGCGATCTGAAGCTCAGCCAAAGTTATTTGGAGGAGAATCGTGCAGATTTTGGGACTGCCATCAGTGTCAGTGGTGAAACAGCCATCGTGGCTCTTGAAGGTGTCGTTATGGATGACAATGGTGATGATGGTGGTGATGGTTTTTCAGATTTTAGTGTAGTCAGAGCAGATTCAGGCGCGACTGTAAGTATTACGCACAGTACCTTTGCTGATAACAATGCAGTTGGATCAGTGTTTTCTGTTGATTCCGCTTTAAGTTCATCTTTATCTTTGATGGCCTCTGTTGTTTCTGATTCTAGTTCAGGCAATGTGTTTGGTCCGGTCAGTGGCACACTGTCGATTGAATGCTTGGTTACTCACGAACATTCATCATTCAATGGCGAAAATGTGGTGGTTGGATTACCTTCTTTTGTTAATCGGTCAATCGGTGATTTTCATCTTGGAAGTGACTCGCCAGCGATAGATCTGTGCGCAGGTTTTTCGATGGTTTATCCAATTGACTTAGACGCAGAACCAAGAGGCTGGGATGACCCAAATCATGTCAATATAGATGGTGTCTTCGATGCAGGCGCTGATGAAAGTTATGTTAACGATGTGATTTTTAAAAACAATTTTGAGCTTTGAAAGTGAGGTGAATATATGAATAAATACTGGGTTTTACTGTTAATTATTTCTGCGCTAAGCGCACAAGCTGTAGAGTTCACCGTCAACACCACAGATGACACTGTTGATGCCAATATTGCTGATGGTTTGTGTTTGGATTCTATGGGTGAGTGTTCATTGCGTGCGGCTATTATGCAATCAAATATATTGGGGTCAGATGAGGTCATTTACCTGCCTCGAGGCGGTGTGTTTGAATTAACCCTTAACAATGACATTGATACCCAGGGAGACAATGATCTCGATATTTTTGATTCACTGACATTATCAATAGTAAGTCCTGAAATACCGATTGAATCATTAAGTGAGATGCCCGCTATATTTGCTGGCTCGGTTGTTAAAGACCGTGTTTTTGAAATACATGCTGGGGCGTCGGTTAATTTTAAAGGGCTTTTTATCGCTTATGGTGATGCGGCTGATAGTTTCTCCCATTCACGGTTAGGGGGAGGGATTTATATTTCATCCCAAGTTGAAGAATTTCGTATATCGGATTCGATACTTTCGTTTAATCAAGCAGGCTATGGTGCTGGAATCTACAGTCATGCTGCACTCACTAGGATAGAGAATACGGACATCAGTCATAATATCTTAACTTCACCTGCATTGCCCTTATTTGGTATCGCTGGCGCAGGTGTTTTTCATGCGGGAGCACAACTGACTATGAATAAAACGGCAGTTCATCATAATGTGATTGAGGCGCTTGGTTTTTTTGCTTCAGCATTACAGTTTGAAGGCGAAAATTCTGAAGTGAGTGTGCTTAATAGTTTGGTGGCAGACAATGGAATCTGGCCACTGGGAGACTCTGGAAATATGAATGGCATAACTGGAGATGATGTCAATTTGTATATCAACAATTCAAACATCACAGGTAACACATGGTATGGAATTAGGTTTGAAAGTGGTAACGAGCATACCTTAACCATTCGTAACAGCGTGTTGTCACATAATGAGTTTGATAATTGCGATGTTTTGACCGGAGAATTGAACTTGGGTGGTGGAGAAACTAACCCTGCTCACATCATCAGTAGTGACGACAGTTGTTTGCTTCCAGAGTTATCCAATAATATTGAAAACGCAGCTGCCAACCTCAGTGTACTTGTAGGCCGGTTTGAGTCTTTGGGTTTACAATTTTTCAGTACACAATATCCGATGAAAGGCAGTGTGTTAATTGATGCGGGTAGCCCTTTGGATACCCATTCTGATGATGTTTCTGCCTGTGAAATCACAGACATTAGGGGAGTGATAAGGCCATTGAATGGAGGCGTGTCTAATGTTTGTGATGTGGGTATTTTTGAGTCTGGCGATTTGATATTTCAAGATGGGTTTGAACGTATTTTAGCCAGAATAAAAGATGAATAGACAGGAGGCGAGGTTATTTTAATCAAAGCGGTGGTATAAATTAAGCGTCTTTGAAACTTACACATTGAGTTTCAGCCGACGTGGGTTGCGTTGTTGGTTTAAAGAGGTCTGTGAAATGACCATTGAGAATGATGTGGTAAGGCGACTGTATTGAATCAAAGCCAACATGGTTTAAGAAAAACCAAGTTGGCTTATTGCATTTAATTATTCAACCACGATGGTGGCTTTGATGATTTTAATTTCTTTGCTGGTCCTGCCTGATCTTGAGCCGAAAGTTTCAATTTTTTTCAAAACTTCCATGCCTTCAGTCACATAACCAAAAACGGTGTGTTTGCCATTTAAATGTGGCGTTGCGGTAAATGTCAGAAAAAATTGGCTGCCATCGGTGCCTTGACCTGCATTGGCCATACTGAGTGTGCCCGCTTTGTCGTGTTTAGATGAACCTGAATATTCACCATCGTATTTATATCCTGGATTGCCAGAGCCTACGCCTAAGGGATCACCACCTTGTGCCATAAAACCATTAATGACTCGATGGAATATTAAGTCATCATAAAAGCCTAATAAGGTCAGATAGGCTGTACTTGAAACATGCATCGGTGCTTCATCAGCCAGTAATTCAATAACCATTTTGCCTTCAGTGGTTTCAAGGTGCCAGTAGTACTTCTTGTTCTTGTTGAATTTTACTTCGGGGGGCTTATTTAAGTTGGTTTTCCAATTGCTTTTACTTTTATCTACATTTTGTAGGGTGATAAATTGTTTAAGCTCAGCCATTCCAGAGTCTTTGTTTTCTGCGCAAGCTGTTAACAATATAGTACTTAAAATGAGCATTAAATATGCCAACGGAAAATGAATTTTATTTATATTCTTTGTCATGATTGTGTCTTCTGGCCTGTTATCAAAAACCTGTATTATAATGATAAACAAGGTTTAGATAAGCAGAGAAGTCTTGATTAATAAAATAAACCAAAAATTACGCTCATGGCCTTAAGCTTAAGATGATCGATTGCTCCCTGCTGGAGTGTCTATTTTGCATGACTTTGCATGATGCTCATTCATCTTGTTTTGTTTATATTCAAGAGTTTAAAGTCAATCCAGACGCACATTTTTCATTTTCACGTCTGGATTCAGCAAGAACCGTATTTCTTTATGGGTCAGGCCAAACAACTAAATCAGGATCTGGCCAATTAAATGGGTTGCTGGAAAAGCCCGTGTTATTCATCCAATCAACACAAGCACCAATTTGTTCACTGTTGCCGGTAAAGTTGAAATAGCGTGGACAAATTTGATTAACCATGATTTGACGACAGCTGGCCATTGTTTTTGGGCGATAATTAGCCAGGTACTCTTGGGCATATTGCCAAGCCAGTTGTTGTAGTACAACAGCCGTATTGTTGGCAATCACTGCTGGTATAGCAGCACCTTCAGGACTGCGCTTATTGACAACAGCAAAACTGATGGCGGCCATATAATAGACACCTGCTTCATTCAAATGTACGTTGTCACTGAATAAATCGTCAATCTTTTGAGCATCTGTACCGCTAAAGCCAGGGACTTCATCATCTAGAATGTGCTGCAACAGCTGGGTCAATGCCCATCCTGCTGGAATTACATTAATGCTTCGTGTTTTGCCTTCCGATTGTAAAGTCAAATTGACTTTGTCTGCGACACATTCCCAAGCATTAAGCATTAAGGTTTCAAAACCAATCCAATCTTGTGGGTCTGCTGGGTCGATGTTTAACCATGAATGGTAAAGGTAGGTTTCGCCTTGGTCGTTGCCGGCTAATAAGCGGTTGTGATAATGGTGTAGTAGGCTGTTGGTATATTCCCAACGTATAACGTCAACTATGTCATGACGTTCAGTAATTAACAGGGCGTCATATAATGCATTGGGCCCAATTGTTGTTGGTGATGTCAATTCACTAATCACATCCATATCAAAACTGTCACGATTTTTTCCGCTGTGGTAACCCAACCAATCATTGGGTGGTAATTGATTGCCACTGGTTCTGACCCGAATCGGTGAGCCAATACCTATTTGTTGGTTCCACTGATATTGGACATTAAGCGATTGATTGATCAGTTGTAAGTAATCAGCGTAGGGGTTATCCATTAAGCTGTGACCAGAGATAAAAGTATTGTTTCGTAAAAGCTCAAAATCACTTTTTTGAATCACATCCCATTGTTGTGCCCATGATAGATTAGTGAATAAGCACAAGAATAATAGGCTGTAGCGAAGCGGTGAATGGTTAACTGACATAACAATATCCATTAAAACAACCATTATTCTAGCAAAATAAAGTTTTTTAAAAGCACTGTTTTTCAGTCGTACTTCACAGTTTTATAAATTACCTAAGTCTTTGCGCTGTTCTTAAAGACAGTGATGATTGACCTTGTGAGTAGGCTGTTTTGATGTCTTTATGATTTTATAGCGGTGAGGCTAGGTATGAGGTATTCAAATGAGTTAAACCTATGATAAATTAAAAAAGCAGGAACTCACTTCGTTTTCTGATGTAAAAAAGTATAGATTATTTGAGCCATTGGCTTACTGATGCCGGTAACCATCTTGATTTCGTCCATGCTGGCTTTGTTTAAGCCTTGAATGCCACCAAAATGTTTCAATAATTGATTCCTGCGTTTGGTGCCAATGCCGGGTATGTCTTCCAAGGTTGAGGTGTTTCTGGATTTTTTGAATGCTTTTCGGTGACTTTTAATGGCAAACCTATGTGCTTCATCACGAATAAATTGAATCATTAATGACAATAAACCATGTCGTTCTGGCTTAATGAATTGTTTGGTTTCAGGTATGTATATGCGTTCTTCACCTGCTGTGCGGTTGTCGTCTTTGGTAACGCCTATGACTCGAATTTGTGTGATTTCATGTGCTTCCAATATCTCCAAGGCCTGTTTGACTTGGCCTTTGCCCCCATCAATGACAAAAGCGTCTGGATAGTCTAATTTGCTTTTGGCAATACTGGCCAATCGTTTTTCAATCACTTGACGCATGGCGGCATAATCATCCGCCGCTGTGATGTTTTCCATGATGTATTGTCGGTATTGTTTTTTCACCGCACCCTTATTATCAAAGACTACGCATGAGGCTCGAGTGTGTTCGCCCATTTGGTGGCTGATGTCAAAACATTCTATCCGTTTTGGCTCTTCTTCAAAGCCCAGTTCTGTTTGCCACAAACTCCATTTGTTTTGCCATGTTTGGTATTTATTGGTTTTAATGGTTAAAGCATTCTGCATATTTTCTTCTGCTTGTTTTAGCAGTTTTAAACGAGTGCCTTTGGGTTTAGAGGTGATAAATACTTTTTTGTTTTTAACTTCTGACAGGATATCAGTGATTTCTCTTTTATTACTGGGGTCAATGTTGCATAAAATCACATCTGCTGTGATTTGATCATCATAGTAAAGGCCTAAAAATGCATACAGGAATTCATCTAAAGGTGTTTCTTTGGGAGTTGATGGGTAATGATTCCTATAACCCATGAATTGGCCATTGCGCACAGTTCCAACTGTTGCAATGTATACATTGTTTTGCATAGAAACAGCAATTAAATCAAAATTGTCATCGACTTGTAGTTCAACCGTTTGTTTAGCTTGTATCATGCGAATGGCTTTGATTTGATCTCTGATACTGCCTGCTTTTTCATAGTGTTGTGTATCAGCGGCTTGTTGCATGCTGTGCATTAAAGAATCAACCACTTGATTGGATTTGCCTTCAATAAAGTCGAAGGTATATTGTAGCTGTTGTTGGTATTCTTGTTTATTGACTAAGCCGACACAGGGCGCAGTACAACGATTGATTTGGTGTTGTAAACAAGGCCGAGAGCGATTCTGAAAAGTGCTGTTATTACATTGTCTTACTTTGAAAACCTTTTGTAAAAAATGCAGTGAATTTCTGACATAAGCTGCACTGGGGTAGGGGCCAAAATACCGGCCTTTGCCATGTCTTTTACCACGTCTGAATTCGATCAATGGATATTCGTCTTCACCTGTTGAACAGTAAATATACGGGTAGCTTTTTCCATCTTTAAGTAACACATTGTATTTAGGACTGTGTTTTTTGATCAATTGGTTTTCTAATAACAAAGCTTCAGCTTCTGAGCGGGTTATATGAAATGCCATGTGATCAATCGAAGCCACCAGAGCCATGGTTTTGTTGTCTTTGGCTTGTCCAGTGAAGTAACTGCCGACACGGTTTTTTAACATTCGAGCTTTGCCCACATAAATTACTTCCTTATGGGCATCAAACATTTGATAGACCCCAGGGAGTTTGGGTAGGTCTTGGACAAATTTTTTGTGGTTAAAGCCTGTCATGTTTTGTCTAACGGATTGTTGTCATAAATTGGCTTCAACCCAGCCAGATTCGCCATTTTGATAAAATTCATTTTTCCAAATAGGTACTTTGGCTTTGGTTTGGTTCAAAATGTATTCACAGGCTTCAAAGGCCGCTTTGCGATGATTTGAAGATACCCCCACCCAAATTGCCATGTCACCGATGACTAATGGGCCAACACGGTGACAGCAATAAGCTTGGTTGATGTCGAACTTTTTTAGGGCAGTGTGCATGATTTCTGTGCCAACTTGAATGGCCAATTTTTCATGTGCTTCATAATGTAGCTCAATGACTTGTTTTTGTTGGTTGTGGTTTCTAACCCAGCCTTCAAAGCAAACAAAAGCACCGCTTTGTGGATTAATGACTTTGTTTTTTAATTCCGCTGCATCGATTGATTGCTGACTTAATGAGAACATGACGATTATCCGCCAGATGCAGGTGGAAACAAGCCAATCACATCGTTATTGTTAATGACTTGTTGCCAATCACAAAAGGTGTCGTTGAGTATTGGTTTTATAACTCGTAGATTGATTTCTTGATTGAAGTGATTACATAACTCACGGTAAATTGCTTCAACTGTTGATTGTTCGCTGTGCCATTCGATGGATTGTTGGCTGAACTGGGTCTTTAGTCGGCCATAAAATTCAATATTTACTTTCATAGGGGTAATCAACTGGATGAATAATCAGATTTGCCACCTGATTTATGGATTAGTTTGGTTTCTGAAATAATAATTTCATGACTCATTGCTTTACACATGTCATAAACGGTTAAAGCGGCGATACTGGCCCCGGTTAAGGCTTCCATTTCAACCCCTGTTTTTCCAGAAGTTTTACACTCACAAGTGATGCGAAGGTTGTTTGTGTCGGTGACTTGGATATCGATTTTACAGTTTTCTATGCCAATCGGGTGACAAAATGGAATCAAATCATGGGTTTTTTTTGCGGCCATCACGCCAGCAATAATTGCGGTTTGAAGTACGGGGCCTTTTTTAGATTGAATATCGCCATCTGTTAAAACTGATTTAATTTCACTTGGTAGCACAACATGGGTTTGTGCAGTGGCGATTCGTTGACTGATGTTCTTATGACTGACATCTACCATAGTTGGGTTGTTGTTGTCGTCTATATGACTGAGTTTTTTTTCCATATTTAACCTCCAATGACAAACATTTCAATTTTGTTTTTCAATTTTGTTTTGTTCTGTTTTCGTTGCATTGAATATTGATCCGTTCTTTGTTGCCAAATTTTTGAAACTTGAGCCAACAATAAATCAGCTTGGTTAATCAACGGTTTAAGGTTATGGCCATGGTCACTGAATAAACAGGTAAACAACTCACCTTTTGAACTTAACCTGGCTCGATTACAATCCATGCAGAATGGTTGGCTGATTGACGAAATCATACCAAAATTTCCTTGGCCATCATCAAAACCGAATCGGTTGGCCACCTCTCCAGTGATTTTTGTTGGTAAGGGCGTGAAGGGCCATTTTTTTCTGATCAGGTCTTTGGCAATTTTTGATTCAACAACTTGATCAGCCTGCCAGCCATTGATGTTGCCTACATCCATAAATTCAATAAATCGCACTTCAACATCAGTGCCTCTGAATAAATCTAACATGGGTATAATTTGATTTTCATTGATGCCTTTTTGAATCACACAATTGACTTTTGTTTGTTTTAAACCAGACTGGCTGCATTGTTTTATGGTGTCAATGATTTTACTTACTTGGTATTCAGTTCCTGTGATGGATTCAAACAGTTGTTGTTCGATGGCATCCATACTGACGGTAATTCTGTCTAAACCAGCCGCAACTAAATCCTGTAAAACGGCAGGCAATAGGGCGCCATTGGTCGTCAGGGCAACTTCTGAAATGCCGGGTATGTTTTTAATCTCTTGTACCAAAGTGGCGACATTTTTTCTTAACAAAGGCTCGCCGCCTGTGAGTCGAATCTTGGTAACGCCACAAATCGCAAATGCTTTAATGGCGGCAATAATTTCATCAAAGCTCAAGTGGCTTTCAGGTTGGCTTTGTTGTCTCATGACGTCGACATGTTCTGCGGGTAAACAATAAGTACAGCGAAATTGACAGCGATCAGTGAGTGAAACCCTCAAGTCCTTAATCGGTCGATTTAATTGGTCAGTGACGTTATTTGTCATTATAAGCACCCAATAATTCTTGCCATTGTATTTTTAAAGCGTGGTCACAACTTTTTTTAGTGACTTTTTCAATCGATCGTTTCAGTCTAGTCATGTTGCTGTGTGGCCATTTTGCGTTGATGCGTCTTTGTTCACCTTTGTCAAAATCAATCAAGTAAACTTTATTTTGCCTCAACAAAATATTGTGAGCATTCAAGTCAGAATGATAGATGCCGTTGGCATGGAATTGAGCAATGGTTTGGCCAACATTTTGCCAAATCTCATTATCTGTGGTGTCTACTAAGGCTTGAGCAAAAGTCTGTTCATGTTGAATATTCTCCATAATCAAGTCATTTTTATAGAACAATCCGTGTTTAACTATCAATGCAGCAATTGGTTTTGGGCTGGGTAAGTTCAACTGTTGTAGTTTGTTTAATAATTCGAATTCTTTGGCAGCACGGGTTTTTTGTAATCCAGACCAAAAATAACTGTCGCGGTTGATTTTTGCATACAAACCACCTCGTAAATAGTGTCTTAATACCCATTTTCCCCATTCTGATTTAACTGTCCAAGCTGTTCCTCGACCAGAATTGGCACCTAATAAACGTCCTTGGTTAAGCCAATATTCTTGTTTAAACCAATCAACATGAACCTGTTCACTGATTTCTGGAGTGGTGATTATCCATTGGTTTTTTTTCTGCTTAATTTGCAAGCTGTTTGAGCCTTCGATGATAGAATGATTCATTTTAAATGATTTATTCGATGACAACAAACCATCATCTGAAACCAAATACAATTTGTTTGTTTAGATTGTCAGCAATTGGCGATGTAACACACGTGATTCCAGTTATTAAAACGATTCAAAATCACTGGCCGGATTGCAAAATAACTTGGGTTGTAGGAAGTCTTGAACATAAATTGCTTAAAGGATTGCCTGGGGTTGAATTCATTGAATTTAGCAAGTCTAAGGGCCGGATGGGTGTCAGGGCCTTACAGGATCAGTTGGCTGGTCGTAAATTTGATGTATTGCTGCACATGCAATTGTCTTTGCGTGCCAATTTGCTTTCAAGGTATGTCTCAGCCAAGAGAAGAATTGGTTATGATTGGAAAAGAGCCAAAGAACTACATAGTTTGGTTATCAATGAACGCATTCCTTATTTAAAAGATTGTCATGTTTTAGATGGATTCATGCAATTTGCTGAATATTTAGGTTGTGATCAAAAAGTCATGAACTGGGACATCCCAGTCAGTAACTCGGATCAACAATTTGCAAAGGGTATTTTGTCTGATAGACAAAAAAACGTTATCATCAGCCCCTGTTCAAGTCATGATTTACGTAATTGGTCGGTGAACAAATATGCTGAGTTGGTTAAATGCTTAGTTAATGATTATGCCACTCATGTGATTTTAACTGGTAGCCCAGCTCCCAAAGAAATCGATTTTGTGGCGCAAATTGAACAATCCTGCGGGGTACAAGTAAGCAACATAGCGGGTCAAGATACTTTAAAGCAATTGTTGTGTTTGTTGCGCGGGGCTGATTTAGTTGTATCGCCTGACTCAGGCCCATTGCACATGGCTGGAAGTGTTAACACCCCGGTTATAGGTTTGTTGGCTGCCAGTAACTTCAATCGTTCAGGTTCTTATCAATACCCTGAATTAACGGTTGATAAATACCCGGCTGCGTGCCGTAAATTTTTGAAAAAAGAAGTGAGTCAAGTTAAGTGGGGTACCAAAACAGAATACCCCGGTGCTATGGATTTGATTGAAGTTGAAGATGTAAGAAATGTGCTGGATAGGGTTTTAAGCTAAAGCTTCACCTGAGTTTTCCATTCACCAGACGTAAATGACTTTTGCATCGACCAAAGGATATTGGTAGTCCATCTCATCCAATGGTTTGGAAACCACACGTTTTACGGGGCCGGTGATTGTAACCGCTCTTTTAAGAAAGGATTGGGGTTCTAAAAAAGTCGGTTTGCAGGCGATAAATCGACCTTGGTCAATCCGCATGCTTCTGGAAGGTCGACCGACTTCATCGGCTACTTTGGCTGTGATGGTTAAACAACTGTGGTCTTTTTTGTTTTCAACATCAATCACAAAGCCAGTCCACCTTATGTTGAGGTTTTCAACCGGGTGGGTTTTGTAACTATTGGGGCTGATATCACTGAATGTACCACGCAGTGGTTGTGGCGGTTGAACGCAAGCGGTTAGCAAGAGTACAGAGAGTAGGCTGAAAGTTTTCATCTTGTGGTTTACTGTTATCAGTTTGAATTTAAATATTATCGCAGTTTAACTTGAATAGAAACTGAATCCAAATTATTAGAGTTGATCTATTTTATGCGAATACAACAATCGAACCCATGAAACAACTAATGAATAAGGCCAGCATTAAACAAAAGCCTAAAAACTCAGTACAAAATCCAATCACCAATTTGAATTTTTCAGGGTAGGTGAAGTAACTGTATGTTAATGCGGTCATGGTTATCAGTGCCAAGACCAAAGAACTGAGCCATTGTGGACTTAATAAGATGATTAGTCCGCCTGAAATCATGCCAAATAGTGACAACAATTGGTTGTTGAATGATGTCATAAGTATTTCCTGTTAAGTTAATGACTTCATTTAAACGGACTCAATTCGCAAAACATGAGAATGCAGAAAAATATAGAATGTAATCAGCTTGAACTGTTGGCGAGAATTAGTTTAAAATAATTAAAATGTGTGCAGCTAAAAAAATACTAAAAGACGTTTTCGGATATGATAATTTCCGAAACCAACAAGAAGACATTGTTAATACCATTGTGACTGGCAAAGATGCATTGGTATTGATGCCAACGGGTGGTGGTAAATCACTGTGTTATCAAATTCCTGCTATCGTCAGGAAGGGTGTTGGTGTAGTGGTTTCTCCATTAATCGCATTGATGCAAGATCAAGTCAATGCACTCAAACAACTGGGAGTCAGTGCGGCCTATATTAACTCAACATTATCGGCCAGTGAAGAAGCCAGGGTAAAACAGCAAGCCAAAGATGGTGAGTTGGATATGTTGTACCTTTCTCCGGAACGTTTGGTTGGAGAGGAAACTCAAAACTTTTTAAAAACCATTGATGTCTCATTATTCGCCATTGATGAAGCGCATTGTGTTTCTCAGTGGGGGCACGATTTCAGAAAAGAATACCAAAAGCTTTCTTTGTTGCATGAGAAGTTTCCTGGAATTCCACGCATAGCATTAACAGCGACAGCCGATAAAAAAGTCAGGCTAGAAATTATCAAGGAATTACAGCTAGAAGAGGCTGAAGTTTACATCTCAAGTTTTGACCGACCCAATATTACCTATTCAATTGAGGAACAAGATAACGGTAAACAGCAACTGTGGCGCTTTATTAAAGATAACCATGCCAATGATGCCGGTATTGTTTATTGTCTATCAAGAAGAAAAGTTGAGAATGTAGCAGAATTTTTAAGAAGTAAGGGCCGCAGGGCGATGCCATACCATGCGGGTTTGTCAAACCGTGTCAGAGAATCAAATCAACAAAAGTTTTTGATGGAAGATGGTGTGATTATTGTTGCTACCATAGCTTTTGGCATGGGCATTGATAAACCTGATGTTAGGTTTGTGGCACATTTTAGTATGCCGAAGAATATAGAGTCTTATTATCAAGAAACCGGTCGAGCTGGCAGGGATGGGAACCCATCGAATGCATGGATGGCTTATAACTACCAAGATGTGGTTATGCAACGTCAATTTATTAAAGACTCAGATGCAGGCGATGAACACAAAACCATTCTACATAATAAGTTAGATTCATTGGTTGATTTGTGTGAGCAATTAGATTGTCGCAGACAAACGCTTTTGCGCTATTTTGAAGAGGTCTTACCTGAACCATGTGGTAACTGTGATAATTGCCTCAACCCACCCGAAAAAATTGATGCTTCTAAAGAAGCTCAAATGGCCTTGTCAGCAGTCTTTAGAACGGAACAACAATTTGGCATCATGTATCTGATTGATGTGCTATTAGGTAACGATTCAGATGAACGAGTTGTCACTTTAAAACATGATAAGTTGAATGTATTTGGTATTGGTAAAGATCATGTTAAAACCTGGTGGCGAAGACTTTACAGGCAGCTCATCAGTCAAGGCTATTTAGATGTGGATAGCGAGTTCAGTTCGTTGAAACTTACTGAGAAATCCAAGCCAATTCTTAAAGGCGAAGAATCATTTTATCTTCGTGATGTGGTTAAAGCCAAAAATAAAAGTAAAAAAGCGGAAGAGGTCGATTTAGGTCGGCATGACATAATACTGTGGGAAGCTTTAAAAAAATTGAGAACAGATTTGGCTTCAGAACAGGGTGTTCCTCCCTATGTTATTTTTAGTGATGCATCCTTGTTAGAGATGGTCAGAAAACGTCCGGTTGAAGGTGAGAAGTTTATGTACATCTCAGGTGTCGGTGAATACAAGCTGGCTAAATATGGCGAGGTTTTTATCAAGGTCATTAAAGACAATCCTTTGCCTGATAAACTTGATAATCGATTAGATGAAGAAGTGAATGTTTCTTTGGATCATTTTTTGGAACATAAGTCAGTAGAAAAGGTGGCTGAGGTGCTGGGTATCAATGTAAATACAGTTTATATGCATCTATCAAAAGCCATTGCAGTTGGTTTGGTTGATAAAAAAGAAGTTACTGGTCTTGAAGATGGTGACATTGATTACATCATTCAAATGGCCGAGATGACTGGTTACTTAGAAGATAAAAAAATGAAACCAGTGTTTGATGCACTTGATGGCATGTATGATTATGGTACCTTGCGATGTGTCTTGGCTGAATTGGCATAAAGGTATAAGGTCTATTCTTGTTGGTCCCAATGTATGAGTCATTTTCAATCAGAATTGTTCTGCACCGTGAGTCATGTTGCTTATAGTGATTTAAATTAAAAAGCTTGTGATAAATGAGTGTAATAGGATGGAAAATTGACATCAAAATATTCAGTGAATAACTTATTGTTTGTTGTATCTGTTGGACTTGTTGCCGCAGTTATAAATTCATTCAGGTTACCGTTGTTTTTTGAGTCTGAGTTTGTTTTTGGTCAATTCCTTGTGTTGTTGGTTGCGGTTTACCGTGGGCCGATAATGGGCGTGGTGGCCAGTTCTTTGGCTTCATTACCATTGGTAATAGCTTGGGGCAGTTTTTGGTCAACTTTGACATTTGGTTTAGAAGCTGTTTTTATTGGTATTGTTTGTAAAACCAATCGTTCTAACATTGTGTTAGCTGTGATGGCGTATTGGTTGTTTATAGGAATGCCAGTTTCATGGTTTTCAATTTCACAATATGAATCAATTGTAGATTCGCACCGAACTTCAATTTTAATTAAGCAGTTGATAAATGGCATTTTATATGCCCATTTGGCGGCTTTGTTATTTCGTTTACCGCTCATTAAAAAACTCTTTTCTGTTTCTAAAAGCGTACCTGCCTTGTCAATTAAACAGCAGGCATCTCATTTAATTTCCTCTTTGTTAATTACCTTAGGTATTTTGTTTTTCTTTTATAATTTACATCAAAACATCAATAATTCAGCTGAGAACTTCAAATATTCTCACGCGACAAAACACAGTGAATTAAAACATCAAATTTCTCTTATAATGGGAGAAAATCTCAATGCAATCAGCGAGTTAAAATACTCATTGGCTAATTCTTGGAACGATGAGGAGAAAAGGGCAGAGTCTTTGATTGCGTTCAATCAAAGACATCCTTCATTCAAGACCATGTTGTTAGCCAATAACGCGGGTGATTTGGTGAATTCATCACCAACAGATTTGATGCAAAATGCAAATGAGCAAAAGGGAAGTCGTGTCAATGTAGCGGACAGGGATTATTTTAAAAACGCCATTAATAACAAGGGGATTTATGTTTCAACTGGTTTCGTTGGTCGTGGTTTCGGTGAAGATTTGATTGTCGCCGTGAGTACCGCGATTCCTGATCAAGCTGGGGGTATTATAGGTGTGGTCGAAGGTTCCTTTATTTTGACGTCTATGGGCTCTTTAAAATTGGCTATTAATAATATTGCTGATTCGGTCGATGCTGTTTTGATCGATCAGGACAATAAAATATTAATGGCTTCAGATAATTTAAATTTAAATACACTTTCGATTTTTAAGTATAAGAAAGGGGTTGATAACTTTTATAAGCATGAACTGGTCAATCTTGTTAATGACCAGGGTGAGTTGAGCCAAGAAGTTTTTCATTTTATTGAATCGGTTTTTGATTGGAACTGGAAGCTCATCACTTTACAAAATGAAGGGATACTTGCGACTGTGATAGAAAGAACTTTAATTGCATTTGCTGTTTCTATTGTTTTAGTGGTGCTAATTTCTCAATTATTTGCCAAAATCTTTAGTCATTCTTGGTCTTATCATATGGAAAGGTTGGTGTATTTAATTGATCAAGGTGAAGATTTTAAAGAAGAGTTGGATGAATTTGCAGAGAATGATGATCTTCCAGAAGAAATCAATAAACTGTATCAAGAGATAAAACGAAGCCGTTTGAAAATTCTGAATATGAATCAGACTTTACAAAACACAGTTGCTGAAAGGACTGAAAAACTTCAGACTCTGAATACAAAGCTTAACAAAATGGCGCGTCAAGATGCGTTAACCCAATTAAATAACAGAAGGGTGTTTAATGACAGTTTGAATGAACTGTGGATTGAATGTCAGCGTGAACTGATTCCATTATCGATGTTAATCATTGATGTTGATTATTTTAAGAAAGTAAATGATTCTTATGGACATCCAGTTGGTGATCAAGTTTTAAGTTATTTGGGCCATGAATTGTCTCAATTTAATGCAGGTGGGGTTAAATGTATAGCCAGATTGGGTGGTGAAGAGTTTAGTTTATTAATAAAGGGGAAAGGTCATGAGCATGCCATCGCTTTGGCTGAAACCATTAGGGCGCATGTTGCAGGACTGTCTATTTCAATTGGTGCCAAGAAATCCATTAATGTGACAATTTCTGTTGGTGTGGCAAGTATTGATGCCACCAAGTTTACCGCCTCTAAATTATATCAACTGGCCGATAATGCGCTGTATGAAGCCAAGCATTCGGGTAGGAATGCAGTTAAAGATTTAGTCTTGCTTTAGGCCGGTTATCAACTGTTACCACCTTTGTAACAGTGTCAATCCAGTAAAAGTTAAATCTTCAGTGAAAAATTGACCATATGGTGAATGCCCGTCTTGGTACTCAAAAAGTATTTGAAATGGGGTATGGGTCCACTCAGATACTTCAATACCAGCACGCATGCTGAGGTTGATGTTCCAGTCATAAGCGCCCCAAGATTTTAAGTCAACAGCCCAGATGGGCTTGATGTTATGCCAGTTATTGCCTTCATATTGCCAGCCCAGTTGCCACATGCTTTTATCTAATTGACCAGGTTCTGATCGGGTAATATAGCCCAGACCAGCATATAGGTCCCAGCCGTTGAGATTGGTTTGGGCCGTCCATTGAATGTTTTCATAGGATAGGTTGATTCGATTGCCTAAATATTCTGGGTTATCTATTAAAAATTCATCGCCTAAATGCGTACTTCTGTGGCTGTAGCTAAAGCGCCAATTCCAAGCATCTAAAGATTGAACAATTTCGCCACCGATCGTAAAGTCAGTGTTGATCAGAGCGCCACCTCGATTGTTACGAGTATCAATTTCATTGACATCAAATTGTGAGCGAATTTGAGCCACTATATTTAAACTCAATGGTCTTTCATCTAACCAGTTAAAGGTGTTGATTGCTTGGCGAATGCCGCCACTGAGTAATACCGCGTTTTTGTTGACTCCAAGAAAGTCTAATTTTCCATAGCTGATAGATAAGTTGGGCTCATCTAAATTCGCAATCAAATTAGGAAACTTGCTGGCTTCAACGTTTGTTTGAGTTTCAACTGCTGCAGTGTTGTCTGAGACCTTAATTTGATCAAAACAATTTAACCTTTGATTATTTTCTATAATGTTCTTACATACTTGAACTTGGTCGATTAGGTTGTTTGAAGCTTCAACCTGAGTCGAAATAAGGCTTAACAGCGAAATTAAAAAAGGGATTGAATTTTTCATCATTGCGTTGTTTTGTTGGTGAATAAAAAAGGCAAGTGAATCATAAATCACTTGCCTTAATTTTGTCGAGCATTAGTCTTCAGTTATTGTGAGACTGTTTTATCTGTTTATGAAGCTAAATTCCTTAATACATAATGCAAAATACCACCATGGCGACAGTATTCAACTTCCTTCGGTGTATCAATTCTCACATCAACTTCGAATGACAAAGAGGTGCCGTCTTCACGATGTGCAGTCACTTGAGCTACTTTACTTTCGCCATTTTTTAATCCAGTGACATCGTAGACTTCTTTACCTGTTAATTGATAAGTGTCGGCACTTTCACCGGCTTTAAATTGTAATGGAATTACACCCATTCCGACTAAATTCGAGCGGTGAATTCTTTCGTAGCTTTGAACCAATACAGCTTTAACACCTAATAAATTTGTGCCTTTGGCGGCCCAATCTCTTGAAGAGCCCGTACCATATTCAGTTCCACCGATAACAACCAAAGGGGTTCCTTCAGCTTGGTATTTCATGGAGGCATCAAAGATACTCATCTGCTCGTCAGATGGTTGGTGACGTGTCCAACCACCTTCTGTGCCTGGTGCCAATTGATTACGCAACCTGATGTTGGCAAATGTACCACGCATCATGACCTCATGGTTTCCTCGACGTGAACCGTATGAGTTAAAGTTGGCTTTGGCAACGCCTTTTTCTTTCAAATAGGTTCCAGCTGGTGAATCTTCAGCAATGGCGCCAGCAGGTGAAATGTGATCAGTCGTTACAGAATCGCCTAATTTAGCCAAAACACGAGCACCTGTTATGTTGTCAATGGTGCCAACGTTTAAGGTCATACCGTCAAAATAGGGTGGGTTTTTAATGTATGTTGAGTCATCTTGCCAATCAAATAATTCAGATTCTGTGGTTTTAACAGCTTTCCAATTATCATCACCTTCAAAAACACCTTCATAACCTTCAGAAAAACTGGTTTTTGAAACATTGTTTTGGATGGTATCAGCAATTTCGTGGTTGCTGGGCCAGATGTCTTTTAAGTAGACTGGGTTGCCATCATGGTCATCTCCTAATGACTCATTTTGTAAATCAAAATCCATGGTGCCAGCTATGGCATAAGCAACAACCAACGGTGGCGATGCCAAGAAATTCATTTGAATGTCAGCATGAATTCGACCCTCAAAATTTCGGTTGCCTGATAACACTGAAGTAGCAATTAAATCATTGTCATTGATGGCTTTTGAAAGGGCTGGATCTAATGGGCCTGAGTTACCAATACAAGTGGTACAACCGAAACCTACTACATTGAATCCCAATGTTTCTAAATCATCCATAACACCTGCTGCATTAAGATAATGAGAAACTACTTTAGAGCCTGGTGCCAGTGAGGTTTTTACCCAAGGTTTAACTTTCAAACCTTTGGCAGCGGCATTTCTTGCCAGTAGACCAGCACCTAACATAACTGCTGGGTTAGAGGTGTTGGTACATGAAGTGATGGCGGCTACTGCGATGTTGCCATCTGTGAATTCATAGGAACCACGTTCTGCAGCAACTGAAACTGATTTGGCGGCTCGGCCATTTTCAAATGCTTTGAAATGTCGGTTGTAGGTTTCTTTTGCAACGGTTAATTCAATTCGGTCTTGTGGACGTTTTGGCCCTGATATACTTGGAACAACTGTGCTCATATCCAATTCAAGTACGGCGGTGTATTCAGCTTCAATACTGGATTCATCATGGAACATGCCTTGAGCTTTCGCATAGGCTTCAACTAAATTTACTTGTTCTTCTGAACGTCCAGATAAGGTCAGGTATCGCAATGATTCATTATCAATGGGGAATATGCCACAGGTGGCACCATACTCAGGAGCCATATTAGCTATGGTTGCTCTGTCAGCCAGAGGTAAATGTTGTAAACCACTACCAAAGAATTCTACAAACTTACCAACCACACCATGTTCACGCAACATATCAACCACGGTTAATACCAAGTCAGTGGCAGTGACGCCTTCTTGCATTTTGCCAGTTAATTTAAAGCCCACAACTTGTGGAATTAACATAGATATGGCTTGTCCTAGCATCGCAGCTTCTGCTTCGATTCCGCCAACGCCCCAACCCAATACGCCAATACCATTAATCATGGTGGTGTGTGAGTCTGTACCAACTACTGTATCAGGGTAGGCCAACAATTCTCCATTCTTCTCAGCGCCAAATATAACCCGTGCAAGATACTCTAGGTTAACTTGATGAACGATACCATTACCTGGAGGAACTACTTTGAATGTATCAAATGCAGTTTGTCCCCATTTAAGGAAGCCATAACGTTCCATGTTTCTTTGAAATTCAATTTGTGTGTTTAAATCTGCAGCATCGTTGGTACCGTATTTGTCTACTTGAATTGAATGATCGATAACTAATTCAGCAGGTGACAAAGGATTAATCTTTTGTACATCACCACCCAATGCTTTCATGGCATCACGCATGGCGGCTAAATCAACCACTGCTGGTACGCCGGTAAAGTCTTGTAATACGACACGAGATGGAGTGAACGCGATTTCTGTTGCAGGCGCTGCTTTTGGATCCCAATTACATAAGGCTTCGATGTCAGATACAGTTACATCAAGACCATTTTCGTTACGTAACAAATTTTCTAAAAGAATTTTTAAACTGAACGGTAAACGACTGATGTCATGTGTTTCAGCAATTTTTGCTAAACTAAAATATTTATAAGACTTGTTATTGCATGCCAATTGCATGGCAGTTTTTAGCGTATCACTCATTGATAAACCCCTGTTGAAGGACCAGTTGTTGTTGGCTGGTCGATTGGTTAAATTTAAAGGGCAATATTATCGCATTTTTGAGCTTAAAAATATACCTATACAAACGTTTGAATCCACACCTTAACAATTGTTATTAATTTTAGTCTCTCGGTTTTGATTCTATATCAATGATTTAACAATTTCGTATTCAAACAAACGTTTGAAAAATAATTAAATTTATGTTATTTTGATTACCGATTTGAATAGATTCATACCTGCTATATAAAAATAATTCATTGGTAGATATGCATGTAGAAATACATGGAATGGGGACATTGTTGGTATTCAAATCTTTTTTATAATAATAGAGGGATAAAAATGAACAAAATTAAATTCATAGGCGTGTCTGCGTCTTTCATTCTGGCTTCAACCATATCGCATGCCAGACCTATAGCCAAGCAATTGGCTGGACCTGCCGAAGAAATTGAATTGATGCAAAAAGCCAGTCCTGAGTCGACGGCTATTGTTTCTAAGCATGCCATGGTTGCCATCGACTTGAGCCAGCAGCCCAATGGTCAGATGCAATGGAAAAACAATTTGTTGATCGATGGCGAAAACCCCAAAGTCTTGTTGTTTTCACCCAATAAAGATAATTGGCAGTTATCAGTCAAAGGAACGTCTTTACATAAAAACAGTCCAGAAATGGAGGTCGGTTTTACCAGTAGAGAGACATCTTTCGGCATGGCTGGCGAAAAATTCCCTGCGACTCAATTTGATTTGCAAAATTTAAAAACAGGTCGTTATGAATTCAATATCAGTGCTGATAAGACGACTGACAATAAAGGCTATTTGTTAATCAGTAGTGACAGTCCATATCGTTTAAAATCATTTGTCAGTTCTCCCGGCCAATTGGTTGGTGACATCATTAATATCAATGCATTGGCATTTGATGATTCTGAATTCACCATGGTGAAAAATGATTTACAGTTAATTCAATCATCATATATGAAAATCACGGCTCCTGATGGTAACAGCAGGGAAGTGAGCATGTTCGATGATGGGTTGGAATTAGATAAGAAGGCATATGATGGTGAATTCAATGGTTATTTTAAAGCTGAGCAAGCCGGATTGTATCAAGTTCAGGTAGTCACAGAAGGTGTTACCCCAATGGGTAAACCTTTTTATAGAACCGTTGAACACATCATACCTGTGGTTGATTCAGATTTGGTCTTGAACAGTAAACATGTAGAGGGGGCTTATTCTAAAGAACATAAGATTGATTTAAAATTTGCGGTGTCTACAGAGAAGCAAGAAGCCAGTTACCGGGTATTTGCTGAAGTATGGGGTCATGACATTCAATCAAAACAATTGTCATCGGTATCATGGATATCTACCATAGTTGACCTAAAAGATGGGCAGGTTAAATTAGAACTAGATGATCGTTGGTTACTCAATAAAGGGGTTCAAGCTCCTTATGAGTTAAGAAACCTTAAGATTGAAGAAACTGAACACTACATCACTTTGCTGGATGTCAAACGCTTACCACTGATGCTGCCTCATGTTTCGGTACAATCAAAAGCCAGCTATAAAGGTGGTTTGTCTGAATCTATGTTAAAAGGGGATAAACCTGCGTCATTACAAGTTGATAATAAAGCGGGTGGTAAACTGATGTTGGTGCATGGGTATTGTTCAGGAGATGCTTGGGGGCCGGTCGAATCACAATTTAGTGACAGTGTGAAATTTACTGATTTCAATAAAAACAGATCACATGATGCTTTTGCACGGTTGATTGATACTTACGGTGATAATTTTCCATCATTTGGCGTGGTAGCCCATTCTCAAGGTGGCGCAGCTTCATTGCATTTATATACGTATTACTGGAGTGGTTTGGACAATGCGGGCAGTGGTCGTTTGATTCAGTCGGTGGGCACTCCATATCAGGGTACGCCATTGGCTGGTAACTTGGCCGCTTTGGGTGATATATTTGGTGTGGGTTGTGGGTATAACAGCAACTTAACAACGTCAGGAGCCAGTTCATGGTTGTCGGGAATCCCTACATGGGCAAGAAATAAAGTGAATTACTACACAACTTCATTTTCTACAAAATGGTGGAGATACGATTACTGTAATATTGCCTCTGATTTAATTTTATCAGATCCAGAAGATGGCACCACTGAAAAATCAAGAGGTCAGTTGTCAGGTGCAGTCAACCAAGGGCATAAAACAGGTCAATGCCATACTGAAGGTATGAGAGACATGGCACAAACTAGGGACAGTGGTAGAAATGCCACCATGAGCTCTAATGCAGCCAGATAAGTAGGCAGCAGTTTAGGAATAAAAAGCCGGCGTAAGCCGGTTTTTTTATGCTTTGGGTCAATTTTTATCAGCTTCTGTTACATCATATTGGCAAAGGGTTGTGACCATCTTCTCTGAAAGAAAAAACCAATGGATTGCTGTCGTTAGCACCTTAGTAATGGTTTTTATTATGAAGTGACTTCTTGCACTATGAATGCTGTTTGTCATTCGTTTAAATGGCAGTACCTCTAACCTAAGGCATTTTATGAAAAAATATATATTAATTGTTTCGGTAATCTTCAGTAGTTTGGCTACAGCACGTGAATATGGATTGCATTTTGACGACAACGGCAACATGATTAGACCAGATCAGGTTTTTTTAGCCCAAGGAATGAGTGATGATAAAGCGGGTTTTAAAGCCAGTGCTTTAAAAAACTTTAAAAAATCAGCTGAATATGGGAACTACTTATCGATGTCGCTTATTGGCTTGTATTCAATGCAAGAGAAAGATTATGTGAATGCATTGGCTTGGTATAAATTGGTTAGTTTAGACAAAATTCCTAATGGGGCCTATGTCAAACAGATGATGGATAATTTGGAAAAAGTGATGAGCCCTCAGGAGCTGAAAAAAGCCAATCAACTAAAAGCGGAGTTGGCAGAAACTTATGGAACATATCCAACTCTGTTACGTCGAGAGAAGTGGAAAAAAAGTTTGAAATTTACCGGTACACACTTGAAAGGGTATGTTCCGCCATTTCTGACCATACAGCTTAATTCAGGTATGGTTGTGACCGGCAGTGATGTCAAACGACAAATTGAGAATTTCACTTATAACTATGAATTCAACACTGGCGTTGGTGAAGTGATTTTAGATGATGTTGAAATGCTGGATGAAAAAGAAAGTGATGAATCATCTGAAGAAAATTAATTAAACAATAAAAAAGCCCAAACTATGTTGTTTGGGCTTTTTTTTGGCTATAGGATTTATACCTTATAATTCCTTGATTAAATTGTTAATCAAGCCACATCTTTTTTATCTTTGACAATTTCTGGCCTTTGTTCAATGGTGTTTTGTTGTGTGCCAATGGCAATGGTTTTTGACTTCATGGCTTCTGGAATTTCTCGTTCCAGTTCAATGTGTAGTAGCCCATTAAACATGTTAGCTGCACGAACTTTTACATGGTCAGCTAATTGAAATCGCCTTTCGAAAGAGCGATTAGCAATGCCGCGATGGATAAACTTACCCTGAACGTCACTTTCTTTTTTACCTTTTACAGTCAATGTGTTTTGTTCAGAAGTAATGTTTAGGTCTTGGTCACTGAAACCAGCCAATGCCAAAGTGATTCGATAGTTGTTGTCATCGATACTTTCAATATTGTATGGCGGATAGCTTGGTGTTTGGTCTACGCGATTTGCTTGGTCTAATAATTGAGCCATGCGATCGAAACCTACCGAGGTTCTAAATAAAGGGGTTAAATCGAAATTCATCATATTCTCCAGTTTAAGCAATATAAATTTTAATAGGGCTTGCCTTATTGGTTCTTTTGGAACCGTGGCCAAGCCAAGTTATGGCTTAATTCCGTTATCGGCAATTAAGCTCACAACCTATGTATGATTGCAATTTAAAATTTCAAGATGATTGTTAGGATTTAATCAAAAAATGGCTGAATATACCTAAAAATATTGCTAAGCCTACCCAGTTGTTGTTTAGAAAAGCTTTGAAGCACTTGTTTTCGTTTCGTGTCATTATTTGCAGTTGTTGATAGACAAAAAGCCAGATAACGATAACCACTGCAATATAATAAGGGGCCGTGAATTCAGCTTGCTGACCCAGTAAGTATAAAGCAAATACGGTGAGTAATTGTATGATGCCTATGATGATTTTATCTAAATCGCCAAATAATATAGCCGTTGATTTAACGCCTATTTTTAAATCGTCTTTTCGGTCAACCATCGCGTATATGGTGTCATAACTGGTGGTCCATAAAATGTTGGCAATAAACATTATCCAGGCCAACTTAGGCACCCCTCCTGTGATTTCAGCAAAGGCCATAGGAATGGAAAATGAAAAAGCAATGCCTAAGTACACTTGGGGTAAATAGGTAATTCTTTTCATCAGAGGGTAAGTCACTGCAAAAAATGCAGCCACCAAAGCGTAAATAATCGTTAGTTGATTCAAAAATAACAGCAGCAGGGCTGCGCTGATTAAGAGTCCGAAAAACAGAAACCATGCATTTTTTACTGGTAACATCTTTGTTGTTAGCGGTCGATTTTGTGTTCGAGTAACATGGCCATCATATTTAATGTCGGCAATGTCGTTAACAACACAACCGGCGGCTCTCATAATAAATACACCCAAAGTAAATATGATCCAAATGTTAAATTCTGGATGACCGTTACTGGCAGACCACAAAGCCCACCATGTGGGCCATAGCAGCAGCAAGGTGCCAATCGGCCTGTCCATTCTCATTAATAATAAATAGGGCTTAGTCGATTGTAAAATATCTTTTAATAACATGTGTTTAACGGCGTTTTTTGATGTAGATTCCAAATGAAATCAATACACCTAATATCAGCGTAAACAACACAGGTAATTGGTTAATAGGTACAGCCACTTCAGTCCCTCTGAAATATGCCATTGCTCGATTAAATGCTTGATGGCCAATTTCATAACCCATAAGCCGCCCGGGGATGTCGTCGGCAGTCGGATGTATACCGCCATAGATTCTAGAAATGCTGGTTTCATCTGATGCATCTTGATAGGTGGCCCATTGTAAGATGATATCGACACTGGGACCTTCTTCAAAAACCAAAAACTCGTTTTGAGGTGCCAAGAAATCACTCATTCCACCTGGGAAATATTCTGAACCAGTCAAAAGAGTCATGGTTTCAGCTGCGGCTCTGGAAAACACACTGTGACCGGATACATATCCGGCAAAAGGTGGTGAGACAAATGAAGGTCGCTGGTAGGGCCACCAGTTTTCACATAAAATCCAACCGACACCTGCAGAAGTTGTATCTGGGTCTATAATATAGTCTGGGCCACGCCATGATTTAACAGCGATTTTTCCAATGTTAGAACCACCCAAACCTCCGATAAATTGATGGATACCACCTGGTTGTACCGTTGTGGGTGTGATTAACTCGATATAACCAGGGTGAAGGTTAATGCCTTCAGGGTTGTAACTATCGGCATTGGGATCAGAACTCTGGCCTTGGTCACACATATAGCGAATGGCAGAGACCGGTCTGATATAGTCATACCAACCTTTAATGCTCCATGCTGTAATGGCCGCGTCATGCATGGTGCCACCTAAAGTAAGGTAGGTTTTAACTTCCCACTCTAAATCATCTAAAATAGGTCCGGTGCCTTGTAGTCTTTTTTCAAGTAAGGGATGGTCAGATACAGTATTAAGCATGGTAAACCAATGACCAGGAGGGGTTTCTGAATCCGGTCCATCTGCCCAAAATTCTGCCAACACCCTGAAATAATCGCCAGCTGGTACTATTTGTGGGGTATAGGGTAAGCCGGTAATCGGATTGAGACTTCTGCCATGACCGTTGTTCGTGCCTAAATCGTTGTTTCCTCTGGAAGCAGGACTGATATCAATCATGACACCATCTGTAGGGTCTAAATAACTACTGAATTCGACCACTTGTTCAAAACCCGATTTATAAGCATCATTTCCAACACCTGAAATTAATGGGGGTGAGCCAGGGTCTTTGTATACAGGATAAATATCGCCATTTCTTTCAAATTCGGTCACATCACTGTGGTGTAAAGAAAATGGAGTGACGTATCCCCATTCAGGGCCAAGAAAGTCTGGGTATTCACCAATAATAATGCCAGATTGGTCTTCAAAAAAATCAAGTGCCAATGGCTGCCAACGATTAGGGTCTGAAATATCGGGGTTGCCTTCTAAATCTGGTAATAAGGGTTCGTTTATGGGTTCATAAAATTGATTGATGTAATCATTGATTTCATTGGAGCCGTCGTTTAATCCAGAATCAATAATCATTTGAGCGATGCGGTTACCCACTGCAGATGCTGAGTCTCCGGTGGTATTGGTGTTATTGATATCATATCCCAAGCTTATCATATGGTTTTCAATGTTAGGGATCGAAACCGGGGCCCCAACAGAGGGGGTGAAACGCCAGACTAAAACTCGATAGGCCGCATAACTTATGGCTTCGTGACGGTCACTTGCTGTGTCAGATGAAATGTATTTTTCTTTAACAAAAACACCCTCACAAGTACTGTCATAAACACACCATGCATCATACATGGCTGCAGAAATATGGTACAGGTTTCTGGCATGGATGGTGGGTCTGGCTTGATCTTCTCTGATGGCATCCAGTGTGATTTCATTCCAGTCCCTGGCGACCGACGCATGTCCGTTAGCACCAAGAATAAAAGTCGCAATTACCCCGAATATTATTTGAATTGATTTATTGAATTTTATTGATGACATTACTTTGCCTCCCTCTTTAGATGATGGAATTTTAACAAATCTGAGTCAGTATGCCCAGCTGAAATAATGAACTTTGTGATTGAGGTTTGGGGTTTGTACGTAGTATCGGATAGAATGGCATTTTTTTTCTTTCAATATCATGTTACATATTGCTTTGTATCAACCAGAAATTCCTCCAAATACAGGGAATATCATTAGGCTGTGTGCTAATACCGGCGCTCAGTTACACTTGATTCATCCTTTGGGTTTTGATATGGAAGTCAAAGCTTTAAGGCGTGCTGGGCTTGATTATCATGAATGGGCACCTGTGATACAGCATGATGATTTTGCATCATTTATGGCCAGCTCACAATTCAACCAAATCTATGCCTTGACCACCAAGGCTCAAAATTACCATCATGAAGTGACATATCAAGACAATGATTGTTTGTTGTTTGGTCCTGAAACCAGGGGGCTGCCTGCCGATATTTTAGATGACAAATCAATCTGCAATATCCGTATTCCAATGAAAGCTGAAAGCAGAAGTCTGAATTTATCAAATACAGCGGCGATTGTTCTTTATCAGGCCTTGAATGATTTGGCCTTTATTGATTTGATGTGACAGGCTAATAATATCTTGTGGTTCTAACTTTGTTTCGATAATGCTTTTCTTTTATCTCTCGTCCGCGATTTTTCTTCCTGTTTGAAAAGACCGGTGGTTCAACTTCGATCACCGGGTCTTGTTTAATCTTATTTTCTTTTTC
>Ga0209344_10000692_pt1 | contig 53041 bp, 43 predicted proteins | sample Cruoilmetagenom6_FD_187293 | JGI IMG/M metagenome (GOLD analysis project Ga0209344, IMG submission 187293) | Oil polluted marine microbial communities from Coal Oil Point, Santa Barbara, California, USA - Santa Barbara Oil Seep Sample 6 (SPAdes)... | ecosystem: Environmental > Aquatic > Marine... | reverse complement strand
GAATTTTCAAAAACTCATTTCAAGACACATACCGAGGCGATGTCCACGATGCTCGATTTTTTCTTCTACAACGAGATATCACCAAAGGAAAAATTAGGTCCGACAGGGCGAACCATCGAAGCCAAACTGCTCAAAAGAATCAATGCTGTTATCGCCATAATGCGAGACGTTGAAAAGACACAAACCAAACCTACGGTAGCGATGATTCAATCCCTTTTTGAAACCGAAGAACCAACCAAAAAACCACTAATTATAGAAAAGAAATATGCCGAAGAAAAGAAAAGTCCAAGTAATCAACTCTAAATATTTGAGCTATGTACATTACAATAACACCTCAAAAATTGGGTACTAATTATTCACAAAGTTCAGCCGATTTTGTAGGGTATTTAGAGAAAGAAAATCAAGGTCTGGAACAACAGGATATGGAACACTTTTTTAACCAATATGACAATGAGATTTCCGCTGAAGAAGTAGTCAAAGAAATTGATGTAAATACCGCAAAATTGAAAAAGAAAGAACCCAAGTTTTATTCTATCACGGTCAGTCCATCAAAGTATGAATTGCGAAAACTTCAGAATAGTAGTCAAGATTTAAAAACCTACACTCGCGAGTTGATGAAGGATTATGTTGCTAGCTTCAATCGGGAGATAAACGGACGATCCATAACCATCAATGATATTATATACTATGCGAAAATAGAACATCAGCGGACCTTTAAGGGAACTGACAACCAAGTTCGAGAAAATCAACCCTTTGCTAATAAAATATTACAGCTAAAAAATGAAATAAGAACTATAGAGCAGGGCAGAGGAGTAGGGAATATTACAAAGATGAAAAAGGAAATCGCCAAACTTGAACGTCAAGCACCACATCAGCAAGGTGGAAAACGGATTGTCCAGGGAATGAAAAAGGATGGAAACCAAAGTCACATCCATATTATCGTGAGCAGAAAGGATGCTTCAAATTCGGTCAGTCTTTCCCCAGGAAGCAAATACAAAGCTTCGGAAGTTGAGATGCACGGCAAAAAAGTAAGACGCGGTTTTGATAGGGATGACTTTTTTGCGAAAGCAGAAAAAACGTTTGACAAGACTTTTGGGTATAAACGCAACTTTGCCGAGACCTATAAGGCGCGAAAAGATTTTGTAAAAAACCCCAACCTCTATTTCGCCGCCTTGATGAAATTACCAGCCAACGAAAAAGCTTTGGCTTTCAAAATGATTACCAAAAGTGGCTTGCCAATTGTTCCCAGTATTCCAGTTAGTCAAGCGCAAATTGCGCTTCGGGTTTTTAAACGGTTAAGACGTGGTGCGGAAGTGGCCATCAAATCAAGTTCAATAGGAATTTAGGGTATGGAAATAGACAATCTCATAACGATACTTTCAATTATTGGTGTGGCCAGTACCGTTTTCTATGCGATGTTCCGAGTGAGCAGATATGCACTTTTCTTGAATTTCGTAATGCTTTCGTGCTTGGTTTTCTATTTAACTCAAGGGAATGAATTAGTATCGATAATGCTGTATCTGGTCTGCCCGCTAATACTAATTAATATAGGGTTGTATGTCTTTCTGCATAAAACTGAAACCGTACAAAATAGCGATAGAAAATATCAAGTCAATTTTACCACGACCAAAGGAAATTTCAAATTGGATAATATCAAAAGGGGCGCATCCATCATCGGATCTGCAGGAAGTGGAAAGACCGAAAGTGTAGTGTATGGATTTTTAAAACACTTCCGGAAAGAGCACTTCTGTGGAATCATTCACGACTATAAAGATTTGGAACTGACAGAAATGGCATATCCACTTTTTAAGGATAGCAATGTTCCGTTTAAGGTTATTTCCTTTGACAAAATCATCCATAGGGTAAATCCTATTGAGCCACGCTATTTAGAGAACGAGGAAAGCGTAAATGAGGTGTCACGGGTACTGATTGAAAACCTCTTAGAGCAAAGGGAAGGTGGAACTACAGGAACAACAAAATTCTTTAATGACGCTGCAGAGGGTTTGATTGGTGGAATGATTTGGAAATTAAAAATCGACTACCCAGAATTTTGTACACTTCCTCATTTAATTGCTATATATCAATTTCTTGAAACGAAAAGTCTTATCCAGTTTTTGGAAACAAATACCACATCGAGAGCAATGGCAGATGCTTTTATCAGCGGAAAAGATTCGGATAGACAGACCGCTGGCGTGAAAAGCACCTTGGCAAATGCGCTGAAACGAATTAGTACACAGCGCATTTTTATGGCACTATCCGCAGACGAAGTGCCATTGAATATCAATAGCGAGGAAAATCCTGCAATAATTTCCGTGGTAAACAATCCAAAATATGAAACGTCTTATTCGCCTGTAATCGCAACCATAATCCACACTATTACCAAGCAAATGAGCGTGCGAAATTCTAAACCGTCTTTTTTATTGATGGAAGAAGCGCCTACTATTAGACTGCTGAATATGCACCGTATTCCAGCAACTTTAAGAAGTTATGATATCGCAACCATCTATGTAATGCAGGATAAGATTCAGAACGATATGATGTATGGCGACAAAGCAAGCAAAGCCATTTTGAGTAATCTGTCCTATCAATTTTTTGGAAAGGTCAACGACCCAGATACTGCAAAATATTACGAACGCTTCTTTGAAATTGTAAAGGATCCGACCAAGAGTATCAGTCGTGGGCATAACCTTGATTTTGATACACGTATTACTACGGGCGAAAAGGAAATTCCTAAAATTAGAGCAGATGTCTTCTTCCGGTTGAAGCAGGGCGAGTTTATTACCTATGCTGATGGAAAGGATAAGAAAGTGCAGTTTAAATTAGCACGAATTCAAAGACAACTTCCGGAAGAATCAAAACAATTTAACCAAGCCGATTTAGAGGCTAATTTTGATAGGATCTATGAGGAGGCACAATCTATTTTTGATAAATAAAAAAGTAAGGGCTGCAATTTTCTAAAGAAAACAGAAGAATTAAAATACTCATGTAATGAGATATTTAAGAAAATTTTATAATTTAGAGGATTCATACTCCCCCAGAACATATGAACCGGATTAAAGCCGTTTTGCAAGAAAAAGGGCACAATCAAAAATGGTTGGCCGAAAAATTAGGAAAAAGCTATAATATGGTAAATTCCTATGCACAAAACCGGCGACAACCCAGTGTGGAAGATTTATACCGAATCGCTAAAATACTAGGGGTAGAAGCAAAAGAACTCTTGTTAGAACATAAAGATTTAAAATAATAAATGGCAAAAAAGAAAATCAAAAAGGAGAAATCAATCGAGGAAAGCCTTTGGGACGCGGCGAATAAATTGCGTGGTTCCATCGAACCTTCAGAATATAAACACGTAGTATTAGGGCTTATCTTCCTAAAGTTCGCCAGTGATAAATTTGAGACACGCAGAACGGAACTCATTGCCGAAGGCAAAGAAAAATACCTCGAAATGAAAGACTTCTACAATATGAAGAATGTCTTTTTTCTTTCGGAAACTTCCCGGTGGAGCTACATTATTAAAAATGCAAAACAGGATGATATTGCTTTAAAAATTGATACGGCGCTCAACCAGATTGAAAAGAAGAACCCTTCGTTAAAAGGTGCTTTGCCTGATAATTACTTTTCCCGATTGGGGTTAGACAAAAGTAAACTGGCCTCACTTTTAGATACCATTAATAAGATTGATACCCAAAAAGATACATCACAAGATATTGTGGGACGCGTGTATGAATACTTTTTATCCAAATTTGCTTTGGCTGAGGGGAAAGGAAAAGGTGAATTTTATACCCCAAAAAGTATCGTAAACCTTATTGCCGAAATGATAGAACCTTATAAAGGGATTATCTATGACCCCGCTTGTGGTTCAGGCGGAATGTTTGTACAGTCCATTAAGTTTATTGAAAGCCACCACGGCAGTAAGCAAGAGATTTCTATTTACGGTCAAGAATATACCAATACGACCTATAAGCTGGCAAAGATGAACCTCGCCATTCGTGGCATATCTGCAAATTTGGGTGAGAAAGCAGCTGATACTTTTAGTAACGACCAACATAAAGACTTAAAAGCCGATTATATTATGGCCAATCCACCTTTTAATCAAAAAGGATGGCGCGCAGCAAATGAATTAATTGATGACCCGCGTTGGCGGGGATATGAGGTGCCGCCAAAGAGCAATGCCAATTACGCCTGGATCTTGAATATGGTTTCTAAACTGTCTCACGATGGCGTTGCAGGCTTTATTCTGGCCAACGGCGCGCTTTCTGGCGGTGGTGAAGAATATAAAATAAGAAGAAAGTTGGTGGAAAATAATTTGGTGGAAGCCATTGTAATTTTACCCAGAAGTATGTTCTATACTACTGACATAAGCGTAACCGTTTGGATACTCAATAAAAATAAAACAGCACATACACGTTCAATAGGGGATGAAGAACGTCACTATCGTAATCGTGAAGCGGAAGTTTTATTTATGGACTTACGCCAGATAGGCGAGCCCTTTGAAAAGAAATTCACCCAGTTTAGCCCGAAGCATATTCAAGATATTGCCAAAACGTATCATAACTGGCAACAGGAAAAAACCGCATATAAAGATATCCCGGAATATTGCTACAGCGCAACTAAAGCGGAGATTGAAAAGAAAGATTTTTCCCTGGTACCCAGCAAGTATATTGAGTTTGTCAACCGAGATGAAAACATCGATTTTGATACCAAGATGGCAAGTTTACAAAGCGAACTGATCGATTTGCTACAGCAAGAAGAACAATCGAAAAGTGAATTGTTGGAAGTTTTTAAAGAGCTGGGCTATGAGATCAAAATATAAGAAGTTAGGCCCGTTTATTGAAGAGGTCAATATTCGAAATAAAGATTTAGCAGTCGATCTTTTGTTAGGAGTTTCTATCCAAAAGATCTTAATACCATCTATTGCAAATACGGTGGGAACTGATATGTCTCGATATAAGGTAGTGAAGAGAAATCAATTTGCTTATGGTCCGGTTACTTCAAGGAACGGAGAGAAAATCTCAATTGCATTATTGGAAGATTACAATAGTGCTATTATCTCTCAGAGTTATAAAGTTTTTAAGATCATCGATGAAAATCTACTCAATCCTGAATATTTGATGATGTGGTTTCGAAGACCAGAATTTGACAGGTACGCACGTTTTATGAGCCACGGGAGTACCCGAGAAACATTTGATTGGAGTGAACTTTGCGAAACAGAACTCCCCGTTCCTTCCATCGAAAAACAGCGAGAAATTGTCACCGAATACAATGTAGTAAAAGACCGTATTGCCTTGAATGAGCAACTCAACCAAAAGCTAGAAGAAACTGCGAAGGCACTTTATAAAAATTTAGTGAACGAAAATCCGTGCAAAGAATACTTATTAAAAGATTTGTGCTCATTTCAAGAAGGCTATGTTAATCCTTCTCAAAAATATCCCGATTATTTTGATGGGAATATAAAATGGCTTCGTGCTAATGACGTTAATGGAGGTTTTATTTTAAATACAAGTAGAACATTGACTGAAAAGGGCTTTGAGAGTGCAGGTACCAGTGCATTACTTTTCGCACCACAAACTATCGTTATTACAAAATCAGGAACTATAGGAAGACTTGGGATTTTGGGTGATTATATGTGTGGAAATAGAGCCGTCATAAATATTAAGCCAAAAGAAGACTATAATTTAACTTTTATATTTTTCTTTTTAAAATGTAACTATGATGAGTTAATTGATTTGGCTGTTGGTAGTGCTCAAAGGAATTTATACGTGCCTATTTTAGCAACAATGAAAATACAAGTACCAGACAAAAATAAATTAACTAGTTTTTATTTGGTTACCAAAAGTATTCTTAATTCAATGCAATTACAAACTAAAGAAAACCAAACTCTAACTTCCCTCCAATCAGGTTTGTTAAGTAAGATGAGTACTACAGAAGTAGAAAAATTAGTAACCAATTAAATATGATATACAAATATCAACTAGTCATCCTAGGCACAACCGGAAAGTTATCAGATAGGATAATAGACCTTTTTTTCGAAAGATTAATCGAATTGAAGCAATCCAAAGATTCTTTTATTTTAATTAATGAAAATAATTTTATTAGAGAATATAAAGCTAATCAACCTTCGTTTGCCATATACTTTGGAGATGAAAATCACGATTTTAAAAATATTGAAATAGTAGACAAGTTGCTTAAAGATGCAACTTTAATACTTCCAGTTTTTTACAAGTCTTTTGTAGATGAAATTCCAGAAATATTAGAAAATCAAAATGGTCAGCTTTATGATCGTTCTAAAGATAGTAAAATAGTTAATCTCGCTCTAGAATCTTTCGGAAAACTAAGGCATACACGCAAGATATTTATTAGTTATAAAAGAGATGAATCCTCTTCTGTAGCGATTCAATTATATGAGGCTTTGGAAAAAAATAATTTTGATGTTTTTCTAGATACACATTCTATCAAACAAGGAGAACCATTTCAAGAGGAATTATGGCATCGTATGACGGATTGTGACGTTATTGTTTTGTTAAACACACCAGGATTTTTAACAAGTAAGTGGTGTAAGGAGGAGTTAGCGGAGGCTAATGCAAAACAGATAGGAATTGTTCAGCTAATTTGGCCAAATAATAAAATTGACAGTGCTGCTCACGTATCATTTCCAAAACACTTAAAGGATTCCGACTTTATTGATAATTTATACAACAATAAGGATAGCTCTAAATTAAAAAATGGTATTGTTAATGAAATAGTAAGTAGTGTAGAATCGGTTAGAGCTCGAAATTTAGCTTCCAGGCAAGATAATTTAATAACTGAATTTTCAAATATTGCTTTGAAATATGGAAAAAAAATTAATCTGCAGCCTGAAAGAATTATAACAGAGGAATTGGGAGATAATAAAAGAAGAATTTTTATACCAACTATAGGGATACCACAGTCTTTAGATTGTAATATGTCTGAAGAGTTGGCAAAAGAAATAAGTGAATATGAAGTGGAAAGCGTTCACTTAATTTTTGATGATATTAGGATTAGAGAAAACTGGTTAAAACATTTGGATTGGTTGAATAATTATTTAAAAATAAAGACACTTAAAAAACAAAATTTCGATAGATGGTTTCAAAAGAAATAAAAAATATTTTTCTATCTGCAAGCATACCACTAGCAGAACGAGATCCAAAATATATAGAGTCAGCTGATGTTATAGCTATACGAGATTCGGTTATTGCATTGGCCACTACTATATTACCTCACTATAGATTAATTTGGGGTGGGCATCCATCCATTACACCTTTAATTTATTATGTTTTGCAGAAAATGAATTTCAATATCCAAAATCACGTAAGACTCTATCAATCTAAACTCTTTGAAGACTATTTTCCCGAGGATAATAATAAATTCGACAATGTAATATTAACTCCAATTAATAGTGGTAGAGAAAACAGCCTAGGCATAATGCGCGAATTAATGATAGGTACTAATGATTTTTATGCTGGTATTTTTATAGGCGGAATGGAAGGAATTGAAATAGAGTATAAAATGTTCAGAGAATTTCATCCTAATGCAAAAGTCATTCCTTTAGCAAGCACTGGTGCAGGAGCTAAAATGGTGTATGACAATTTTGAATTTAAAAAAAATGAAAGATTTATGTATGACTACGCTTATATGTCACTCTTTCAAGATTTATTAATTAAAAACAAATAAAATGGCAAGAAATATATTTACAAGCTTTCATTACAAACCAGATAATTGGAGAGCCTCGACAGTTCGGAGTATAGGGAAAATTGAAGGTAATCCGGTTGCCACTCCTAATAAATGGGAAACAGTAACTAATAGGGGAGATGCTGCAATTAAGAAATGGATAAATGATAATATGACAGGTAAATCCTGTGTCATAGTACTAGTAGGGGAAAATACTGCAAATAGAAAATGGATTAATTATGAAATTGAAAGGGCCTGGTCTGAAAATAAAGGGATTGTTGGGATTCATATTCATAATCTAAAAAACAGAGATGGAGAAAAATCGAATAAAGGAGATAATCCCTTTGAATATTTTGATTTTGGCAAAAAGAAATTTTCTTCCGTGATCAAATGTTACAATCCGCCATATACAGATAGCCAAAAAGTGTACAATCACATAAGAGTAAACATTGAAAATTGGATTGAAGAAGCTATAGAAATTAGAAAAAATAATTAGATGAGTATAATAGAAAAGACCCAACTATTGGGCTTTAGAAGTCAGACACGAACTTTTTCTAAAGGTTTAAGTGGAAGCTTAAACGAATTTATTAATGAAAGTAGAGTAGGAAAAGTTACAATATTTTTATCTCATAAACATAATGAAAGAGCTGAGTTAGATGCTGCTATCCAATTCTTAAAAAGAATGAACGTTAATATATATGTGGACTGGCTTGATGATGATATGCCCACATATACTTCTGGCAAAACAGCCTCAAGAATAAAAAGTAAGATAAAGGAGAATAGGAAATTTATATTCTTGGCCACTGAAGGTGCTATTAACTCCAAATGGTGTAATTGGGAATTGGGTATCGGTGATACTCATAAATATATAAATCACATTGCTTTGCTACCAGTAAAAGAAGATTATAAAGACTACACAGGTAACGAATATCTTCAAATCTATCCTACTATAGAATTTGTTAGAGAGTTTACTATTCAGAGAAAAATTGGTGGCTATTTTGATGAAGGTTATTATGTTGTTTCTCCAATAGAAGTTGGAAAACCACGCTCTTATAAAAAACTTGAAGATTGGCTATCTACTTAAAAAAATCATCTAATACAAAACTTAATAATTCACATTACATTGTATGGCAAAATATTCAGTACATCAACAACCTGTAGAAACTTTATTAAGCTGGATAAAATCTGGAGATATAGCAATACCAGAAATTCAGAGACCTTTTGTTTGGAAAAAGGCTAAAGTAAGAGATCTTATAGATTCATTATATCAAGGTTTTCCAGTGGGGTATATTATCACGTGGCGTAATCCAGATGTAAAATTAAAGAATGGAGAACTTTCGGCAGGTAAAAAAGTATTGATTGATGGACAACAGCGTATAACCGCCCTAACCGCAGCTATTGTGGGACAGCGTGTATTAAATAAAAACTATAAAGAAATTAATATCAGTATCGCTTTTAATCCGCTAAAAGAAAAGTTTGAAGTTCTCAATAGAGCTTTAGAGCGAAGTCCTGAATGGATCAATAGTATTAATCCTATAATTAATGATGAAATTACGATTAGTAAGGCACGCCGTAATTATATGGAGTTGAATCCAGAGGTGGATGAAGATTTAATTGAACAACGTATAGAGAGCCTTAAAAAGATCAAAAATAAACAAGTAGGAATTATAGAATTAGACCATTCTTTAAATATTGATACGGTAACCAAAATATTTATTAGAATTAATCAAAAAGGAGTGGTGTTGAGCAATGCTGATTTTGTGATGTCAAAAATTGCTTCTGATGAGCAGCACGGAGGGAACAAAATGCGCAAATTAGTAGATTACTTTTGTAGGTTAATTGTAGATAAAAATTTTAATAAGCATATTCAGGACAACGATAAAATCTTCGCAAAAGATGACTATTATAAGGCTATTAAATGGATGGGGACTGCAAATGATGACCTATACGTACCTAACTATATAGACGTATTAAGGGTTTCGTTTACTTATAAGTTTAGTAGGGGTAAGTTCAGCGATTTAGTCGCTTTGCTATCGGGACGAAATTTTGAGACGAGAACATACGAAGATAAGATAGCCGAAGAGAGCTATGCAAAGCTTTCTGAGGGTTTAATGAACTTTGTTAATCAAAATTACTATCAACGCTACTTGATGATCGTAAAATCGGCAGGTCTTATTGATAGTAAACTTATTTCTTCTAAAAATAGTTTAAACTTTTCTTATGCACTGTATTTGAAATTACGAAATGAGGGAATGGGAGAAACAGAAACTCAATTTTATGTGAAAAAATGGTTGATCTTGTCTTTGCTTATTGGTCGTTATTCTGGTTCATCCGAATCGATGATTGATGAAGATATTAAACAAATAAATGATAAAGGAATAAAAAGGTATTTAGCTCAGATGGAAAGAACGCATTTGGGGGAAGGGTTCTGGGATTTCGGAATTATATCAAATTTGGAAAGTACAAGTGTAAATAATAATGCTTACAATGTATATTCAGCAGCTCAATGTAATTTGCAAAGCGTGGCATTTCTATCCAAAAGCATGAAAATTAGTAGTTTGATTGAACAAAGAGGAGATATACACCATATTTTCCCTAAAAAATATCTTTTAGATAATGGTTATGTGTTAAAACAATACAATCAGGTAGCAAATTTCGTTTATACAGAACAGGCGACAAATATAAAAGTTGGAAAAATGCGACCAAAAGAGTATTTGGGAAAAATAGTCAGTCAGATTAAAAATGGAGAAAAAGTTATTTCAACCATAGATAATTATGATGAATTAGTTAGGAACTTTAAAGTTAACGATATTCCAGAAGAGATTTTAGAATATGTCCATGAGGACTATAATGATTTCTTGGTAAAACGCAGAAAATTAATGGCTTTGAAGATAAGAGAGTATTATGAATCTTTGTAATTAAAAATGATGCCCGAAACCAACCGCATAGAATATAAACGGGAACTTTCCGAAGGCTTGGAGAAAGAAGTTGTGGCTTTTCTCAATTACCGGGAAGGTGGCATTATTTATATTGGGATAAATAAAGAAGGCAAGACGGTTGGGGTCCAAGATATCGATGGTGACCAATTAAAAATAAAGGATCGGTTAAAGAATAACATTCGTCCTTCTGCAATGGGGCTGTTTGATATTGTAAGTGAAGAACGGGACGGAAAGGAAATATTAAAAATCATTGTGGCCAGTGGTTCAGAAAAACCCTATCATCTTAAAAAATATGGGATGAGCGAAAAAGGTTGCTTTATACGTCTGGGCTCTGCTGCAGAGCCAATGTCACAAAAACTAATAGAAGAATTATTTTCTTCACGCACCCGAAATTCCATTGGGAAAATAGAAGCACATCGACAAGATTTAAGCTTCGAACAACTTCACATTTACTATCAAGAAAAGCAAAAACCACTCAATAAACAATTCAGAAAAAACTTAGAGCTCACCACTACAAACGGTAATCTTAATTACGCCGCATATTTATTGGCCGATGATAATAACGTTTCTGTAAAGGTTGCCAAATACGAAGGCGAGACGCGTGTAGATTTAATAGAAAGCAATGAATACGGTTACTGCTCGCTTATAAAAGCAACGAAAAGCGTATTGGATAAATTGAATTTAGAAAATAGAACCATAACCCAAATAACTCCAAAAGAGCGAAAAGAACAACGCCTTTGGAATCCTATCGCTTTGCGAGAAGCGATTATAAACGCCTTTGTTCACAACGATTATACCCGTGAGGTGGCCCCGAAATTTGAAATTTTCAATGATCGGATAGAAATTACGTCTGCCGGCTCAATACCAGAAGGCTTAAGCAAAAGCGAATTTTTTGAGGGGTTCTCGATCCCAAGGAATAAAGAGTTAATGCGTATTTATAAAGATTTGGATCTGGTGGAGCAATTAGGTTCAGGAATACCTAGAATATTGGAATCTTACGATAAAACCTGTTTTAGCTTTTCTGATAATTTTTTAAGAATGGTTTTTCCTTCTGAAGAATCTGTTCACAGAAACGAGCAAGTATCCCGCAAGTACCCCGCAAGTACCCCGCAAGTCACCCCGCAAGTACGAGAACTTTTAAATGCTTTTACTGCCGAACACAGTAGAACCGAGTTGCAAAAGCACTTGGCGCTAACAGATAGAGAAAATTTTAGACTTAATTATTTAGTACCGGCGATAGAAAATGATCTCGTAGAACTCACAATTCCCGATAAACCAAGAAGTAGTAAGCAGCAGTATAGACTAACCGAGAAAGGAAAAAAAGCAAGACAGAAATGAAATTTACCGAAGCACAATTGGAAACCGTTTTTGCCGAACAATTAACACAAGAAGGGTACACGCACCAATTAGGGAACACCATTTCCCGAGAAGACGATGATGTGCTCATTGAGGAAGATCTACGTAATTTTCTAATGAAAACTTATCATGAAAAAGGCATTACCAAAACTGAGATAGACTCCATCATTCTTAAACTCAAAACCCTTCCGGCTTCAGATCTTTATGAAAGCAATAAAGATTTTATGCGAATGCTTTCAGATGGGTTTTCCTTAAAACGTGAAGACCGTTTACAGAAAGATATCTGGATATATTTAATCGATTATTCAGAAACGAACCAGAACACTTATAAGTTCGTCAATCAGCTTGAAATAATAAGCACCCAAAAACGCATTCCTGATGGTATTCTTTACATAAACGGAATTCCCGTAGTTGTCTTTGAATTTAAAACTGCTATCCAGGAAAACACCACAATTTACGATGCTTATGTTCAGTTAACCGTTCGTTACCAAAGGGATATTCCAGAGCTTTTTAAATACAATGCGTTTTGCGTGATCAGTGATGGAGCGAATACCAAGGCAGGTTCATTTTTTGCGCCGTATGAATTCTTTTATGCTTGGCGCAGAATTGCAGGCTTAGCCAAAGATGTTGATGGTATTGATAGTATGTTTACACTTATTCAAGGAATGTTACACCAAAATCGTCTACGGGACATTATCAGGAATTTTATTTATTTACCAGACAGTTCGAAGAAAGATGAAAAAATTGTTTGTCGGTATCCACAATACTATGCTGCCAGAGCATTATTTAAAAATATTAAAAAAGCGCAAAAACCCGAGGGCGATGGAAAAGGGGGTACTTATTTTGGAGCTACCGGTTCAGGGAAAAGTTTTACAATGCTCTTCTTGACACGAATCTTAATGAAAAGTGATCATTTTGAAAGCCCAACCATTGTATTGATTACCGACAGAACAGATTTAGATAATCAATTGGCAGAGGATTTTACTAATGCGAAAACTTTTATTGGAGACTACACCATTGCAAGTGTTGAAAGTCGCGCAGATTTACGGAAACGTATCCGGGGATTGGAAAGCGGTGGAGTGTTTCTTACCACGATTCATAAATTTACCGAAGACACTGAATTGCTTACCAGAAGGAGCAATGTCATTTGTATTTCTGACGAAGCACATCGAAGCCAAACTAATCTTGACCAAAAAATAAAAATTACCGAAAAAGGGGTTCAAAAAACGTTTGGTTTTGCAAAATACCTTCACGATTCGCTACCAAACGCAACTTTTCTAGGCTTTACCGGTACACCTATCGATGCTACTTTAGACGTGTTTGGGCAAGTAGTGGATGAATACACCATGACCGAATCGGTGAGGGATGAAATTACGGTGCGTATTGTATATGAAGGGAGAGCAGCAAAGGTGGCTCTTAAAAACAAGGAGCTCTCGAAGATCGAAGAATACTATCAAGTTGCTGAAGAAGAAGGTGCAAATGAATACCAGATAGAAGAGAGTAAAAAACAATCAGCCAATATGAATGCCATTTTGGGTGATCCAGACCTTTTACAGGCTATTGCTAGTGACTTTGTGCAACATTATGAAAATCGGGTTTCTGAAGGTGCTACAGTAAAGGGGAAGGCCATGTTTGTTTGTAGTCATCGAGAAATAGCGTATGAACTTTACAAGAATATTATCGATTTAAGACCAGAATGGGCAGAAGTTAGAAAAGCAGAGAAGGATGCAGAACTAACCGAAAAAGAAAAACGGGAACTCAAACCGATGGAGCGTATTAAAATGATCATGACCCGTGGGAAGGATGATCCTAAAAAAATGTATGACTTGTTAGGAACAAAAGAGTACCGAAAAGAGTTGGATAGACAGTTTAAAAATGAGAAATCAAACTTTAAAATTGCTATAGTTGTCGATATGTGGCTCACTGGTTTTGATGTTCCTTTTTTAGATAGTATTTATATTTATAAACCTATACAACAACACAATTTAATACAGACCATTTCTCGTGTAAACCGAAAATTTAAGGATAAAAATAAAGGTCTGGTGGTGGATTATATTGGCATTAAGAAACAGATGAATCTAGCACTCGCCAAATACAATCGAGGAGAGGAGCAAAATTTTGAGGATATCAAAAAATCCCTTACCATTGTTAGAGACCACTTAGATTTATTAGCTAAGATTTTTTATAAATTTGATAATACTAATTATTTTGAAGGAACTCCATTGAGCCAATTAAACACGCTCAATAAAGCAGTGGAGTTTGTACAACAAACCAAAGAATTGGAAACTCGTTTTATGGGCTTGGTCAAACGCTTAAAAGCAGCGTATGACATTTGCGCTGGGAGTGAAAAATTAACCCAAACAGAACGGGATTATACACATTTCTACTTGGCTGTACGGTCTATCGTTTTTAAGTTAACTAAAGGAAATGCTCCAGATACTGCCCGGATGAATGCCAAGGTAAGGGAGATGATTAAAAATGCACTGGCTAGTGAAGGGGTAGAGGAGATCTTTAAAATGGGAGATGAAACCACTAGCCAACAAGATATTTTTGATGAAGATTATTTAGCGAAAATCGCCAAGATTAAATTGCCAAACACCAAGATTAAACTTTTACAACAATTATTGGCCAAGGCCATTGGTGAAATCAAGAAAGTGAACAAGGTAAAAGGAGTTGATTTCTCCAAAAAGATGGAAGGTTTGGTATCCCGCTACAATGAACGGAAAGGCGATGTATTACGTGGAGAAGTCTATGAAGAAATGGCAGAACAACTCACCGACCTTATTTGGCAAGTTCAAAAAGAGTTTTCGGCAGGAGAAAAGTTAGGGATTGATTTTGAGGAAAAAGCTTTTTACGATATTCTAAAAGAACTATGTATCAAGTATGATTTTCAGTATCCTGAAGAGAAGCTTATCGATCTCTCGAAATCCGTTAAAGATTTAGTGGATAAACAAGCCCAATTTCCTGATTGGAGCAAGCGAAATGATATAAAAGCAGCCCTAAAAGTTGGATTAATTTTATTACTTGATGAACACGGGTACCCACCAGTAGAACGTGATGAAGTTTATGAAGAAATCTTTGACCAAGCCGAGAATTTTAAGAAAAATAGGGGAGTTTAAAAAGGTCCTTTTTCCCGTGGCTGTTGCTGGGTAACCTTCCATTGACCATCTTGCTTTAAAAGCTTAAATAGTTCAGGGTTCTCTTCATAGGTTGTAGTAAATTTAACCCAAGCTGTTTCACCATCGGCGGTTTCTTCTAGCACTTTAAAATTGGAACCTCCAGATTTACCTGCCGCCATCAAGTCTTGTATCGATTTAAGACCTTCATAACCTTCTGGAGTAGTATATTTTTTCAAGGTCTCGTTATCATTATTGTAGAAACTTTCAACTACAATTTTTGAAGTTTCACTTGGTGAAAGATCTTGTTTTCCAGTACAAGCTAGAAAAAAGAAAACTGCTGAGTAAATAACGATATTTTTCATTGTATTATTAATTAGGATTATTGATATATCTATGCGAGACTTTTAGTTCTATATCACGCTCGCCATTTTTCTCGTTGAGTTCCAAGATAGCCCTGTGGTCACTGCCTATTGAAAATTTTGGCAGCACATAAACCATCCTTGCGGTTTCGTTTTCCTTTATTTTTAAAGGAACACTATATTTAAAAACAGGCTCTTTCAACAAAGTCTGCAACGATTTTTTCTTTCCTTTTTGTCGGGTTTGGACTGAAAAGTTCAAGAAATTCAAATCGTAATCCAAACTGGATTTGTTCTTAATCTGGATAACGAAGTACAGCTCTTCCTTATCAAAAACAATGTTTTCAATGCTCAAAACGATGCCTTCATTCCGCTTTTTTATTCTACCGATTCGTTGCTTTCGAACGATTAAATAGGAGGAGAATTTTTGATAATAATATGCCTTGTTATCTATCGCTATTTTGGGTTTGTCGACTTTAGCAGAATCCGCAACAATTGGCTTTTCGTTGCCGATGCTGCTGGATTTTGGGATAAAATAATTCAGCGTCGAAAGTTGCTTTCTGTACCTAACAATATACGAAAAAATCGAACCATTTTGATTGATTACCAAAAGATTACTTTCTTTTCCAGGGGTTGCTTGCAAGAGACCAAAGTATTGCTGTTTCTCACGATTATAGGTGAATACAAAATTTTCAGCCCCTGTAATTCCTTGACGAATAGGTTCTGGAAAGAACAGCACGACATTCTTTTGATTGTTGGCGTAAATAGTATCAAGTGTAATAGGTGTTTGTGCTTTGGCGAAAACGATACCACATAAAAATATCGAAATAGAGATATATTTTTTCATAAGATTGAGTTTTTAAATGTCTCAATTATCCCGAATTCTGTTCAGGATTTTGAGCTCATAATTTCGGTTTTAGAATGAGTTTGTAATTGTTGAGTACGGTAACTTTTACATTCCGATTATTACGCTTTAGTACTTTCGTTATCCCACCTACCTGTGGTACGGTTGGGATATTAATGTCTCCAATGATGTCATCCAAGACTTCATTGGTGGCTTCTGCCCGGAAGTTATTTTCTACATATATACCTTCACTACCATCTTGTAGGTCGAATGCTTTTAGTTTGGTCGGGTGGTGTTGGATGTTCTCGATTTCAATCAGGGCGCGATTGGGTTGAAAGCTGATAAAACCAAATATGGGTGTATTTTTTGGAATGTGTTTGTTGTCAATGGTTGCGGCTTTAGTCAGGCGCATTCGCAAACGCGAATTAGCCTTGACTACTTGGGTACCCGCTACCACGGCATAAATTACGGCATCAGTTGTACCTGAAATGGAAATCGTATTTTCCTTTGGATCTGAAGCAAAGAATAATTGATGCTCCAACCCCATCTCCTTAGCATCGATTTTTTGTTCTGCTTTTATTTCTACGGAGTCTATCTCTTTTGCAACTTTAGTAACTGGTTTCTTAACACCAATATTCTGATACCTTTTTTCGGAATACTTGATTTTCCCTGCGGAGTAGATACTATCCACAATACGTTCTTTTTCCTTCTCAGGTAAATCTGCATCGTAGAAGCCCAAGGAATCAATTAATTTTTCATTGTAAATACTTGGAGCATTGGTTTCCCGTACTTTCTTTAAATCGTTGATGGCATCGAGTTTTGAATTGTACTCTTTTTGACCTTGTTCCAGTTTAGGAACGGCAGTCTGTTTCAGGTTCTCATTCTCACTTTCGTCATCCCCCATAACCATCAAGGAATAGGAAATAAGGAAAATGAATATCACAATGAGCACCGACCCAAATACTATTTTGTTCTTTTCTATTTTCATAATCATTGGCTTTTTAAATAACCTCTCGATTGGTTTCGGGCAGGTTATGGATTTTCATTTGAAATTTTCTTTAAGGTGTTTTCAAAATAATTGGTTATCAAAAGTCCGTGAGGATTATTGGGGAAGTTTCGGTCAACCATAATAAGGTTTCCGGTAGAAACTAATTCGTAGATATCGATAATAGTCCCACGATTGATTTCAAAAATGGTAATTGTCCTAAAACTATATGTGCCGTTTTTTTCTTCGATTTGAGAGTCGATGCTCAATACTTTTTGAACAAGTGAATATTGTAACAATCGATTATAGACACCATCTGCCTTTTTTTGACGATACAGATTATCTACAGAACTATTCCCTAGCCATAATGCCTTTTCCAAGTTCTTTTCATAATTACTAGCATCGATGTTATAGAAGTAATTATGGAATAATTCTAAATGTGCTAATGTCTCTACTTTAAAGTTTTCTTTTTGGGAAACCAATTTCAGAGGAATCACTTCGCCGTTAGTACTTATAGCAAAGGCGTTGTTTAAAGCTTTTTTGTTGATGCTAAAAATCATAAATACAGCAAAAGAACTCGTAATTGTAGCGCATAAAACAACAGCCAGTACTATGAATCGGTTAATTTTTAAGACTGCATAAATGTTTTTATAGGGTGTTTTCATTCTGTCTATTTTTAATTACTAAATAATCTTAGGGTAAAGGATGTTGCGCGTCGATACAATTTGAATTTTAGAAAGACGATAAATCCAACGGATCCAAGTTGTACTACAGGAGCAAAAAAACCACTGCCGACATCCGTTCCGAAAAGGTTTGTCCAAAAATTAGTATTGATTTCGGTATAGATGGCATTGACGAAAACGTTAACCAGAAAAAAGGCGGGTACTAGCATATAAACCGCAGCATACAATTTGAAGAAATTATATGCCATCGAACGAAATTTTTCAAATACTGCCAGACTAATGACCAGTGGAAAGAAGGCCTGCATAATTCCCAAAAGGAAAAACCGTTCCGCAAGAAATAGTGGATAGATAAATAAATCTAAAATCCATAGGATTGTGCTTACTATAAAGGCAAATATCTTAAAACCAAAAAGTGGCGTAATCAAAGCTTCGTAGAGCAAGGCCATTGCTGCTTGAGCTGCTTTGATAATACTAATGTCTTCTTCAATAGGAATATCCTGCATCTGCAAAGGAAGTAAAGCCGGTGCAGTACTGCGATACTGCTCTTCAATGGCGACAAGAATACCATCAAAAAAACCAAGAATCTGTGTGGAGAAAATAACTAGGAGCACAACTGCAAAGTTTTTAGCTAGTTCCCCTGGGCTCAATCCCCAAGTATAATCATCCTTATTAGCTACACCCTCATTGTATTTTTTAAGGATATTGACCAAGAAAAACAGCACAGCAAGGGTTTTCATTCCGGCAATGGTATATTGCGAGAAACTGCTGTTCTGTATGGTCTGAAAAATCGTATCAACATATTCTAAACCTATTCCTAAGATGATATTGGCAGTCATAGCTAATATTCTGTTTCGCGGTTATTGACTTTGTCTTGCATTTTTCTGAAAGAAATTATATCTCGATAGCGCTTCGTCTTTAAAATAATATCTGCTACCATTACTTTCGATTCTAGCTCTTTCTTCTTAAGTACTTCTGCACGTTCAGCATCGCTCATTTTCAGGTAATCGCTAGATAGTATTTCATCTACAAAGTCCATTGTGTCTAGCGAGTTTTGGACTATGGCATTGAAGGATTCTGATACACGTGTAACTTCATCGGGTTTGATATAAGGTGAGTTCAAAATATCCTGTAAATCGTTTTGCATTACCTCAATAAGGCGTTGGTTGTTTCGCCCAATTTCCTGTACAGCTCTAAGCTGTCTAACTACATTAGATACCTTTTCAATACTTTCTTTTGCATCCTTCAGGAACTTTACAGATTTGATAAGCTGAGATGTCTGTTTGGCTGATTCTACCAACGATTTTACTAAGCTTACAAAGTTGGTATTGTCATAAACTGGCATTCCCTGTGCAGTAGCATTGCCTGACATAAATAAGGTCAGGGCTACGGTGGTTACTAAAATTTTGATTTTTGTCTTCATAATATTATGTTTTAGATGTGAATTGAATTATTGCTTTTTGCATATCTTGATGCTCATTGTAAAGCTTCATAATTTCCTCATTTTCTTGTCCATCGGTCAAATACGCCGCATATACTTCCTTCGGAACTTCGAGCCGGAAAATGTTACTTTCCCTACCAATTTTGATGAACATTTCGGTGTACTTGCGTGGACCAGAAAGATTATTTTTGATGGATTTTAATTGGTTCAAATCGTGGCTGGAAAGGTTGAGCCTTTTGACCAATGCGTCATAGCCCTTTTCATTATTCAGGCTATAAATAACTTGGGTGTTTTCAAGAATGCTTGCGGAAGTTGAATTGTTCGGAAGCTGATTTATGGATTGAAGAATAATACCAATAGCACCATTCTGTTTACGGATGGCTTGGTAATAGAACTCTACGCTTTCCAACACGTTGTCAAACTTCAATTGCTTAGCAAATTCATCAAAAAGGATGATGCCTTTTTCAGCTCTGTTTTTCCAAATGGTTCTTTGGATGGCTGACTTAATCAGCTTCAGCATTACGGAAAGGATTTCCTTATTGTCCTTAACTTCATCCAGTTCAAAAACAATCAATCGTTTGTCTTCAATCTTATAGGTTTGGTCTTCGCTTACTTCAAAAAGAAAACTATATAGACCATCGCCGACATATTCGGACATTACGTGCAAAAAACTCGTGACATTGAAGTAGTCGGGATGGATTTTAAGATTATCAAGTATGTTATCTTGATTCTTTTCTATAAAGCTGTAAAAACCATCCAACGAATGATTTTCTAAATTGCTATCGTAATAATGACGCAATATCTTTTTAACCGATACCGATTGTGCTTTTGTAACCTTTAAATCTGAAGCAAACAGTTCGAAAAGGAACACCGATAAATCTTCCAACCGTTCTGGTGTTAGGTCATTTGTGTTGCTGATGTAAAAAGGATTAATGCCCAAGTTCTTTCCACTTTCGTAGCGAAGCACCGTGTATTTTTCAGGATAGAGTTTGGCAAACTTGGTGTATGAGCCACCCAAATCTATGATGACCAAGCGTACACCCCTTTCAAAATATTGGCGCAAGATGTTATTGGCCAAAAAAGATTTACCTTCGCCGGTTGGCGCAAAAATGGCAAAGTTTCTTGCCTTGATGCGTTTCTTCTTTTCATCCCAAACATCTTTCAGAACAGGAATGTTATGCTCGCGGTCATTAAAGATGATTCCGGTGTTATCGCTTTTGTAATTGGTGTTATTGATGAACAGGCAAAGCGCGTGTTTTAAATCGGTTACGTATAAATCATTGTTTGAGAAATTGGAAGAGAAACAGCAGTAACTATTTAGGATGTAATTCTTGCGTTCTTCGCCTCGTGGATAGTAAGGGATGATATCCAATTCCTTAAATTCAGTCTTTATTTTTGAAGTTATTTTGTCGAGCTCTTTGGCATCTTTAGACCAGTACACTATGTTCAAATGACCACGAATGATTCTGGCATTATCATCGGCATTGATTTGGTCAAGGATGTGTTGGATTTTTCCCAAAACAACTTTGTTCTGTGAACCGAAATTGGAACTCTTGTTGAGTTCTTCAATCTTCTTATCCAGCATTTTGCGCCACTTTTGTTTGTCGTCCAAATAAATAATCTGATTAACAATATGATTCTCGTTAAGCGTAAGCCCTAAGCCATCAATAAACCCTTGATGAAATACAAAATCGTCAGAAGTGAATTTCTCATTGGTTTTGCTACTCTGTACACTTTCGCCAAAGCACAGTTCGCTGTTGATGGCCAGGGCATCAAAATGGTTTTCGCCGATATTGACGCTTTTCTTATCAAGTAAAATATCGGTATCATAACCTTCATTAAAGCCATTGAAATAGGCACTTGTTAGTTGCTGTATCTCTTCAGCTTTAAGCGAAATAAAATCCATCTTGCGGCTATTGTTGATAAAGGAAACTGAATCACTTACTGAGTTGGCGAAACTCTTAATATTATCATCCAATTCCTGTACGATTCCTTTTGAAACTTTTCTGAAAGGGTTGACGTATTTCGGATTGTTGAGCGCCTTATTTTTGGTCAAAATGAAGAATAAATAACAGCTGTGCTCGATATGTCCACGATCTTTAAAATGTTCGTGGGTAGCCTTTTCCAGAAAGGTAGAATTCGGAAGTTGTTCTGAAGTATATGATTTCTTGAGATAGATATCCTGCTTATGAACCACGGTACCAACCGGCAATGACTTTAAAGCCTGAAACCAAGCACCGTGCATATCTTCAAAATCCTTTTCAGATAGTGAATAGATTTCCGGCAGATTACCTTTATAGCATAGGACAACGTTGCCATTATTGGCAAATATGATATTGTCCTGAATATCTGCAATGGGTTGATATGCCGAAATATTAATCTTGTTCATAATAGAAGCCAGATTTTCTTTTGTTACTAATGATTTGTGGAAAGGCTTTTGCCATTTGAAAAAGCTGTGGATTGTGGGTTATCCTTGTTAGCGCAACATATAAGGAAGTGTTGAAGACCAATACACCTATAATAATCCCAAAGCTGAAAGAGAAGATGATAATTAATAGCGAGGCCAAGATGAAAACCATCATTAAGGCAAACAGGGAAATGGGCAGCCCAAAAATGACCGCCCGTTTTCGAATGTTTTTATAGACCTCGAACCGTTTCATCTTTAGACTACGATTCCTATTAAGTAAGTGAAGATGCCTACTACTGCACCTGCAATAAGTACAAAAACAAGAACCCGAGTTATCCCTTTTTTCAGGTCGGCATTTTCGCCGAAGAAATGTCCTGCATTAAATAGGAAGCCCACCAAGAAGATGACACCCAATAAGATTGGAAAAATAGTTCTGATGGTATCGCCCACATCGTTAACTGAATCTTCAATGCCACCAATTTGAGCAAAAAGCGAAGTGGATAAGAGCGAAAGAATGGATGCTAAATAGAGTGATTTTTTCATAACAGAACGGTTTAAATTTTTGGTTCATTTTCGTTATTTGAAATTTACATATATTTGAATATAAATAACTGAAAATCAAATAATTGTGAATAAAATATTATTTGATATTGTTTGAATTCTGTTGTTATTATTTGACATCAAATCCTATGGATTTTTAAAGGGAAGTTGTTGATAACCCGAAAATTGAAAATGAAAAACCTGCTCAAAAACGTCAGTTTTGTGATTTTGCTTCTAAGAATGTGCATCATTTTTGGACAGGAAACGAGTGCTCAAAAACGAATTGTAATTGATGTTGGACACGGTGGAAAAGATTCTGGCGCAATTGGTATAAATGATATCCGAGAAAAAGATGTGGTTATGTCTGTTGCAAATGAGATTCTAAGGTTAAATAACGACTTGGAAAAACCACTCGATATTTATTTAACGAGGTATAGTGATACGCTCATTTCTTTATCTGACAGAACTAAGCTGGCCAAAGCTCTTAAAGCTGATTTATTTGTGTCCTTGCATTGCAATCATTCGAATAATCCGGATGCGAGAGGGATTGAAGTTTATGTGGCAAACGTAATATCTAAATACTCAGATGATGCTACTTGGCTTGCTTTTCAACTGCAAGATGACCTAAATAAGAGTTTGGGTTTTGAGAGTAGAGGTGTGAAGTTTGCTAATTTTCAGGTGTTGTGGGTAACGGTTGATTATTTTCCTTCTTTACTAATAGAGTTTGGTTTTCTAAGTAATGTAGATGAAGCTGATTATTTTGACAATCCCTCAAATATCAAAGGAATATCCCTTTCTACCTTGACAACAATCCATAGGCTAATTTTTAAACAAGATATATGAAAAAAATTTATAAAGATATTTTCAAATTACTTCATTCAATACTTGTAGAGGTTTTACTAACAGTAAAATCTTCGATGAAAAAATAAGATTGAAATAGAAGAATATAGTATATTTAGAGTGCTGTAGGGTTAGGTGCATTTTCGGCTTTTTTAAGCGTTTTAAACGCGAGGCCATCCACTCTAAAGGATGATTAAACAAGGAAATTGCATCTAAGTTCTATAGTGCACACTATAGAACCACCACGTGCCTTTCACATTATTAGTATTTTTTCTTCTAAGAAGGACAACTTGTACTACATTACTTCCTTGAGCTGAATTAATACTGGCTCTCAAGCCATATTTTTGTTCTAATTCAAACCAATCTTCGGATTGATTTAAAAGTATTGCTTCGTTGGCCTTTTCAATAATTTGCTTTGCTATTGCCAGAAGTTTTAATGACATTGTTCGTCTTGGTTTTCCGCGACGGCTTTCAGTAATGTGACTCCAACCTGTTTTTGATATTCTAATATTTGCGTCAACTGCTTTACAGTACATTTCACCATTATCAAGATTTGCTTTCCACCGCTTATAGAATGCTTTGGCATCAATCTTTATATTATCAGAAAAAAGAAGAGCTTCACTCTGTTTATTAGGTTTTAGTGTAAAAAGACCCTTTATTTTAATCAATGGTCTTATCAGTTTTAGAAAATCGCCTTTGGACTGCTCACCAAATCTATTACCTCTGGGAATTGCTATAATAGTTTTAGTGTTTTCAGGTACAATAGTAGTATCCTTAAGGTTCACCCACCAAGCCTTTGGATTAAGGCGATTTTCAATGGTTTCAAATCTTCCTTTATCATTTTTAATGGGTTTTCCACTAGGATCTTTTTTCCTGATAAAAGGGTTAACAAAAACAAGAACCACGGGTTCGTTTTGTTGTTTCCAATAGGCTAGGTGTTTTAAAAGATTATCCGTATTCCCAATAGAAATTCTGATTTCTGATTCTGTTACGCTAGAAATATAATGTATTCCGCATTTTACTTGGCAATTAACACCTACACCTAATTCTAGTCCCTTTTTATGCAGAATAATTCTACCATCTATGCCTTTGTCGTTTCTTGCATCTTGTTCTTGCCATCCAGATTCCCAAAACTCACGTACATATTGCGATACTACTCTTATTCCTGTGGCTTCGTTCTTCTTTATAAGTCTTTGAGTATAATCCATTAGGCAATTGCTTTGATTATTAGTGGTATTGGACTAATAGTCTGTTCTTCTACCCATTTATTTTTGGCAATAAGTTGTTCTATTAATTGTGTTTCTTGTTTAGTAAACGAGTCTGCGTCCAGAGTAGATAAAGAACCCTCTTTCCATTCACTATGATGCTTTCCAGATTTAATTGGTTTCAACATCGGGTTAGTTGGAATTATAAGACTTATGCTCTTGTCTTTTTTAGCTATAATACTTTTAATACGAGAATAGATGTCTAGCCCGTGAAAATCCCAATCGCATACATAATACAATGGAAGTTTAATTTTATCTACAGGAACATCGTACAATTTCTTAGTGTTATTACCACCAAGATACCAAAGTTCTATGTGGTTTTTTCTGAATTCAAAGGGGTCTTTTAAAAAGTCTATATTCTCACAAAGCAAAATGTATTTTGGGTCTATACAATCTACTACTAACCTATACTGTTGGTCTTTTGGGGATTCTCTAGGAAACTTCTTTACACCTAATATCGTAAGAATATCATCTTTTAATCGTGGTTTGCTATCAAGGAATTTTGAGTCTTTATCTTTAAAAAAATTACTTGAAAATATATGAGGTGTTGATAGGTTCTTTCGTAGCGTTTTTCTGTTTTTATGAATAAGAATTAGGATTTCTAAAATATCTTGTGAATAGGTTCTTTTTGCTGAAATTTCAATGCCTGCATTTTCAAAAAATTCAGCGTAGTATTCATATTGGTCAAGCAGGTTCTCTTTGAAATACTTATCAAAACCTTCATTTTTTACAATGATGTCTTGACTACCATCTTTATACTTTACTAGATGATGATTTTTATACAGAACCTTTTTTACATATACATTACTCATAAGTTTAATGCGAGTGCTTTTGCCTTCATAAAGCTGGTGTAGTCCTTTTAGCTGTCGCCAAGTTATTTCTTTCCTCATAGACTTAAAGTTCACAAAATATTACTGAAGGATGATGGTTAATTCTTTCAAGGTCTTTTCTTTTAGAAAGCCTATAGATGTACTGGTTTTTTCGATTCAGCTTATTTGGGTTAATACCAAGTGATATGACTTGATAATCAAATTCTTCTGCCAATTCTTTTAGCATATCAAAGTTTGAACCAATGCCTTCTGCTTCATCGATACTTAAGAAACGTAGTCCAGGATTTTTGTTCACTTTTCCATCTTTAATCAACGAGAGTTTTGCAATACATAAAAGCGCTATTGAGGAATAGGTTTGTCCTGTACTTCCAGAATTTTTTTTACCGCTTTTAGTAACAAGTTCATAATTGAGGGTGTAATATGAAAAAGGATTGAGCAGTTGCCTAATAGTTACGTTGGGCAATGGCGTTGAACTATGTTCTTTGTAAGCCAACAGAATTTTTTCTTCGATTGTTGGGGAATCCTGCAACTTTGACGTTAAGCTATTATCTCTGTTAAACAGTCCAAAATCAAGCTTACCTAGATTTATGAGAAAAGCACTTATCCATTGTAAAGAAATATCCTTACGCAAATCTGCTTTTAGAGAAGCTGTATTGTCGCCGGTAATTGCCATATAGTCTTTCTTAAAAAAGCTATTCATTTTTTTGCTATGCGATACCTGTTTGTTAATAGCCGATTGAAGATCTTGTAATAGGTCTCTGATGCTTATGAGTTTATTTTGATTTAGTCTGGCGTTTGATTCGTTGATTTCATCAAGGTGTTCAATTATTTTTGGGATTACTGCCGCTTCGTCGAATGAGATTTCCTTGAATAATTGATGTGGTAGTAATAACCGAACCAATTCCATAAAGTTCTTATCATCTTTGAATTGTTCCTTTTTATCTTCTAGTTGATACCCAATTAAAATACCATCAAATTGGGTCGAATAGGCGTCCGAGTCACTTAGATATTTGCGATTAGATTTCTCAAAGTCTGACTCTTCGATACTCATACTATTAAATTCAGATAGCCAATCTGAAAATTTAGTTTCAATTTCTAAAATTTGATTTTCCGCGTTTACTTTAGATTCCAAAAGTATATCTAGCTCTTTTATACTCTCTAAAATCCCTTTTTGTTTGGAATACTCTTGTAAATATTCCATAGCATACAAATCTTGTTTAAAAGAGAACTTCAAACTTTTTTGATTTTGTGAGATTTCTAAATCTTTGATTAATTTTTCAATTTCTTTAATTAAAGGTTCAACTGTCACGGTTTCTATAACAGGTAACTGCCGTTCTATACTATCTAGAACCGATAATGATTTTTCCAGCTTACTTTTTGTCTCATTGACTGATGTATGCTGTTTTCTTAGCTGCTCTTCATTTTCTAAATCTCTAAATATTTCTTCAAGATTTTCTTGTGCAATTTCTGAAATGGCAAGTTCTACCTCTTTAGAAAGACGTTTCTCATCTTTAGCCATCCAAGCAAGTATAGCTTTAGGGATATTTGGCACTTCATTCAGTAAGAAAGATTGAAGCTCTTTAAGCTCTGAAATGCTTTCTTTTATTTTTTTAACCTCTTCTTCAAGTGCTTTTTTTGATTCAGATAATAGTTCTTTTATTTTCGCATTATTATTAGTGTTAAAAATCTGTTTTTTTACATATTCTATATAGATGTTAAGTCCAGATAGGTTAAGCCAGAAACCATTATCATTTTTTTTGTGTTGCTTCTCTTTTAGTTTTAGAATTAGGTTTTGCGGTTCGGGTATGCATTTGGTTCCCGCTTCTGGAAAATCGGGAACTACAGTTTTTAGATTATGAAAATGTCTTAATACGCTTTCCTCATCAGGGGAACAGGATTTGTTCCTCTTTAAGATCCAATGGGATAAAGTGTTTGGGTTATCAAAATCATTAAACTTTACCAATTCGTTTGAAAGGGAAAGTTTATGTTCTAAGCTGCTAATTTCACTATTTTGCTTATCTATAACTGTTTGAATTCCTTTGTTAAGATTTAGTTTCTCAAAAGCTGTGTACAACCCTGCCTTTTCTAACGCAGTTTTTAGCTGCTGTAAGGCATTATCTAATTCTTGACCATTAAGATATTCAGCAACAACCTTAGACAATTCCTGATTGGACTTTAGGCTTAATTTATCTTTTACGGTCTGGTAACTAGCCATTCTATTTAAACGCTCACCGAGTGCAACACTTTCTTGTCTAACAATATCTAGTTTTGGCTGTAATTCAATGATTTTTTCATTTGTTTCAGTAATTTTTTTATTCTTTAGTTCATCTAATATTTCAATTGTTGTTCTTGCTAATAGATGGTCCTCAATTAGTTTTTTAATAGCCTTTTTCTTAGCCTTTAGCATTGTTTTTTGATAGTTCCAATCCACCTCTGTAAATTCTCTTTGTGAAGCGTCTTTCTTCTTCTTTAGTTCATATAGCAATTTTATACTATCGCTCTTGGCAGTAAGTATATCAATGTCTTTTTTATTGTTACGGTGCATCGCTACCGAATCTTCAAATTGTTTTACGGTATCTAAATATTTATTATAGAATACTTGATTTCTCTCTTTTCCAAATAAAAACTCTTGTAGTTTCACATCACCTTTTACAGAAATTCCTTTCCTAGAAAATGCCTGCAAGATTTTAGCATAATCTTTTAAGGCACTTTTGCTATTGGCAATATCTATTGGAAGAAGATTATTTTTATGTAATGTCTCGTGGTACTCTCTAAAATATTGATAGATATGGCAACCATAATGGTCAGAATGGTTCAGCTTAGCATCAAAATCTACTAATGTTAATAGCGTGTCATCTTGAACGAAATCATCTACTGTAAAAGGTTTTTGAAAAGGTTCAAAGGTATCCTGGTCAAAGTCTAACCCAGATTGTACAATAAATGCTTGACTTTGTTTTGAGTTTCTCTCGATATAGCAACCTATGAGTAGGTATTCTTCTTTGTCAACTTCAACATTAATATAGGCATACCCATAGTCACCTTTTTCGCTTGTCTCTATAACCAAAGTATTGAACGGTCTATCGTCTTGACTATTTGTAGATGATTCATATTCGGTAGAACCTATAATTATTAGTTGTAAAAGGTCGGTAATTATACTTTTCCCTACGCCACTATCGCCTGTAAAATCTGTTCTAAACGGATGTAACTCATAATCAAAATTTTGATGATGAATAATATTTACGGTACCTATGCTATGTATTCTTGGAAAATCTTTCATTGATAGTTTGCAATAATTTGGTCTATATCTTTAATCTGTTTTTCATAGACCGAGTTGATACGGTTGAAGGATGTTCTTGGTTCAAAATAGTCTTGGTCTAAATCCATCCAACCCAAACGTTTGAAGTTTTTAAGAGCGTTTAGTACAACTGCATCTATGCGTTCATCATCGTCATCAATTTTAACATCACCGCTCGACTGCGCCAATAAGCGGATAAGACCTTCTTTATATTCTTCATAATCATTGCGAATCATTTCCTGAAGCTTTGATATACTATTCAATTCTAGATTGCCTTCATAATAAATTATCTTGTAAGTAATTATGCCGACAATGGCATATTCATTTTTTAAAGTGTCTCTGTATGTCCAAGGAATCTTTCCGCGACTAGAAGTATTAAAGTCTAAAAAGAAATAGGAATCTGCTTCAAGATTTTCTTCTTTTAAGTGAATTCCGTAGAAATAGGGATAATATCGTTCCAGATGGGATTTATGCTTTTTTAAAAATCTATAATAAGGTATCTGGTCACCATACTCTTGTATATGGATGCCATCCTTTAAGTAATAATCCACTTCACCAAAATAGGCTTGAGCGTCTGGTTCTGTTTGGAACCTTAAAAAATCTAATGTTCCGTCGCTATCGTGTTCCATAGTATTAATCCTTCTTTCTTTACAAGATTGGTTTTATTAATCTCTATATTATATTGCTCTTTTAAGTGACATAAATCTATTACACTAAAAAATGCTTTCGTTGCTATTGAAAAATCCGAAGACTCTTCCAAAATTCTAAAGTAGATTTCCGATAGATTCACCTTTTTATTTTTCCTTAATTCTGCCAGAATGAGATTCACCCAATCTTCGATAGTTTCATAATCGTCAAATGCCTTATCTAAGATGGCCTGATTTTCTTTTTCTGCACCAAGATCTGGCTTATACTCTTTTCTAGGTTTTGAACGGGTAGGAAATAAATTTTTATCTCTATCAAAAAGTATATATTTCGGTCTTTTAAACTTTAAAAGAGTTTCTGGGATCTCTTTTGGAAAAATGACTTGTTTATCATTCGAAACTCTCTCTAGAGTTGCATATTTTAGTAAAAATCGAATAAATCTATCAGTCTGTGCACTATACTCTGGATTGCGAAATGCAGCGAACAATTGTTTAATTTTTGGTTGTATTTTATCAAGTCTTCTATCAGTGCTTCGCAATCTACTTTGAACACCGTTAAAAAATTGAACCTTGGATTCTATAAGATTTAGTATTTCCCTGTTGTCCGAATCAATTTCTGTCAACATTAAGCTTATGGAATTGGTCTCTGTAAAAGCGTTTCTTAGGTCTTCGTTTTTCCTTTGAACCTCTTTTAAATCATCGCTCACATTACGAAGTAATTGCAACGGTTTAAGATGTTGTGCTAGAGTGTCTTTTCTTAATTTAGTCACAGCATCGTCAATTTGCCTATCTAGAAAATCAATATGTTTTTTTAACGTAGGATGATAATGTTCAAAATGTATTTCAAACCAATCTTTTAGAGTTTTTTCTGAACCCAGTGCTGCATCTAATTGTAACTTTAACGATGAGCATATAATTTTGATTCTTGTAGGCTTAAAGCTGCCTTCTAAGGTTTCTTTGGCAATCCTGCAGAAATTAAGACCATATTCTTGGAAAGAATAGCTTCTGGTTTCTTCATCATAACTAAGAAAGAACTTTTGAAGCTTTTTAATTCTGTCTTTATTATATGATTTCACATAAGTAGTTTCCTTTTCATTGGCAGTCATTGTAGCTTCAAAAAGCCTATTAATATCCTCACCTGTAAACCTGCTATTTTCGTACCGCCCGTTAACAATACCTTCGTATAGATGAATAATTACAATGCCTTCACGCTCATCAGGAAATAGGGCACGATAGGTTTGAGGTTTTGACACTTCTTCCTCAAAATTGAATATTTTTTCTTCTTCCTCGTTCAATATGTTCTAAGGATTCATTATTTAAAAATTATACTTCTTCTTACGCTTATCAAATGCTTCCGGACCACCTTCAAGTACATCACAAATATGTTCTTGTACACCCCTTTTATATAACACTTCAGGGATGTCATTGTCTTCTGCTTTTGTATATTCAATAGAGCCAGAAATGTACTCAAATGTATGGATTCTGTTTTTGGTTCCTTCGCCATCTTGGTTAGCAACTATAATTAGCTCGGCGTCTGCACCTAAAACCAAATTAGGGTTGTGGGTCACAATTATAATTTGCCTTGTCTTTTTTCGCTTACGCAAAAATTTAACTACCTGATTGTAAATTGAGCGATTGTCCAAATCATCTTCGGGCTGGTCGATGAGGATTGGACATTGACTATCATCCAAGTCTATTAATAAGCGTAATAGAACAAACGATTTTTTACCTGGCGACATATCAGAAATATCATCATCTTGAAACGTCACCTTGTAATCGTGCATAAACCAATTCGTGAATAAGGAAGTAATAGCCTCTTTATTAGTGAGCCCCTTTCTTTTTGGTATTTCGCCCTTAATTATTTTTAAAGCTTCCGCTTTTAAAAACGTTTTATGCTCTTCAAGCCCTGCAAACTCATAGTGAGTTAGATAATCATAGTCTCTACTTGCTGTGGCACGACCATCGAAACTTTTTTGAACATAAGACTCTTGAAAATCTTCTTTTTTAAATTTGGTAAGAATATCGAACGATAATTCATCATCAAAATCAGATAAATCCACGCTGTCTTTAGCACCAAGATATAGCGTATAATAATCTGCATTATAGTCCGCAAGCAATTGGATATTCTTTTTAATTAATGTATTGGCGTTAGTGATTTCCTTTTGATGCTCACCTATCTGTAGTAGTAGTTTTTCTTCTTTAGCCAGGTCTTTCATAAGTTCATTAAGCGCATTCTGGTCTTTTAAAGCTTCCTTCAAACCCTTAATGGATGCTTCTAGTGCTTCAATTTCTTTAGTTAGGCTTTGTATTTGGACTTCTTGCCCCGTAATTCTTTTGTCCACTTCTGAAACCCAGTCTGTTTTATATGCTTTGACTTTTGTAGTGGATAAAGTTTCCATATCCTTTTTGAGATCTGGGCTAATGATATTCTCGGTAACATTTTCATTGACCTGAATATTGATGCCCTTTAAGAGTTTTAATTTGGCTATGTCCTTATTGTGAGAATCAATAGCATTACTTTTTTCCTTTATCTGGGCATTGGTCTGGTTAAATGAATCAAGCTCTTCTTTGCTAATCTGGGATTTTTCTTGAAGTCCTTTTATTTCTTCGTTGAGCTTGTCAATCTGTTTTTTAATACCGCTCTCATCGCCTAATTCTTTTTTTAATCGATTCTTTTCAATGTTAATCCCGATGTTTTCAAAGAGGTTTTTTATTGCTGCATCTACTTTGTTTGCAATTTCCTTTTTTTTGTCCTCTAAGGAATCATACCAAGCTTTGAATTCTTCTTTTTGAAGCAATACATCCTGTATTATTTCGTCTATATCGCCCGTATCTTCACCATCATCAACCACTCTGTTTAAATAGGATTGTGGGATGTAGATAATCTTCTTTGCAGGATTGTTTTCAGCACCCAAACTAGAGGTTTGTCCATCTTTCCAGATAACCTCAAAGCCATTAACTGGTCTTTTGTCCACTATATTAGCGGATGCGTTACGTTTGTTGTACTCAGCGATGTCGGCAGTTTTAGCAGTACTTTTTAACAATATGGACTTACCAGTAGATTTTCCACCAATGATGGCGGTCATATTTTCATTGCAATCGATAGGTGTAGTAGTGAAAGCTGGATCAATAAACCGTACTTTATCTATTACCTCGTAAACCTTTTTCTCATCAGGCTTACGGTCTGTTATGCTTACGCGTTCTTCCGGTTCATAGATGATTTGTTTTAAACCTTCAAAAGTTGGGTCGGCTTTAATCCAACAAAGTCTTGGTGCATTCTTGGTAAAAAGCTCTTCAAATGTGTGAGCATCACTTCCCCATAAACAAGCCTTTAGGGATTTAAACTCATCAATGTATTGTTGTGGGGTTTCACCAAATTTTCCTAACGCCCATTTCCTAGTATTAGAATTTGAAGCAAATAAACAATCAGATTTCTGAATGAGAATTTTACGTGTCAAATGCCCTTGATTGTTCCACTCTACATCACTCAAGTCCTCATCGGATGGTGTGACAATTAAGTGTTTGCCTTTGAATAGGGATGGTTGGTCTGATAGCAGTTGTGATATGTCATCATCGGATACTACGGCGTTCATCATACCAGTATAGAGATGGCTAGAATGTTGTCTAAAATGAGCGTGCTCATTTTGAAGTCTCTCGCCTAAAGCTGTGAGGTTATTTTTGGATAATGCTCTTCGTTCAGCTGCTTGTTGAGGGTTTCCCTCTACAATTATTTTTAGTTGTTGTAGAAAGTTTTCTTCAATGTCTGGAATAGGAACTTCGTTGGAAAAAATAACGTGAAAATTAACGCGATTATCTTGAACCAGTTTATCCAATCTAAATTCAATGTTTGGCAATATTAGAATTTTATGGATTCTTTGGATTTGGTCATCATCAAATTCTAGTTCCTTAAGTTTTGCATTATTATTTAAGTATTCATTTTTAAGCTTTTTAAAGCCTTCAATGGTAAAGTAGTCGGTTATTCCGATTGCAGCGATATCGTGAGTTAGAGCTTTGGTAAAGAGTTGCTTTACATATTCATCCCAATCTGCACCGAAACCATTATTGAGAGCGGATTCTGGTGTGTGTACGTGCAAATCCCATTTGCGCCATTCGGAACCTTTTGGATATACTTTATTCATAAGGATAATATATTTCTTAAAAATTAATTATTAAAATCAAAAAAGCCAATGAATACTCACTAGCTAAGTCAAACTTTATTCTATTTGTAATCGCTTCTAAATATATTAAAATTTTAACATATTATCTTACAGATTTTCATAAATGATTACTACCCTTATAAGATTACCCTCTCTTGTCCAGAGCACCAGTATCAAAGGCAATCAAATTAAACAATTCACGCATTCGACTACGGACACGATTGCCATAGCGCTCTTCTAATTCTTCTGCATTCAAGTTGGTAGTAGCGTGGGTTTTTACTTTATGTTTGGTTTTTAGACACAGTTCATATCTTGATAAAATTACTTCGCCCATAACATTGCAGTCTTTTCCATAATGGCGACCCATTGGTTCTACACCTAAATCATCAAAACATATAGTATTGCTATCGCCATATTCTTCTATTATTTTATAGCCCAAATGATTAAATCCAAAAACAATGTTACGGCAAGGTGCAAGCAAATAAGGACGCTGCAGAGGAACCAAATATTTTAAAAGTTTCATTAGACTTGTTTTTCCACAGCCCACAGGCCCCGACAACAAAATACCTTTTTCCACATCGATTCCAATTCTTTCACAATTCTCTCTATCCTTGATAAAATAATGGCATAGCTTTCGAATAATATCCGTGTCCTCATCATAGATTTTGAAGTTCTTGCCAAACAAAAGTTTACCCTTGGCATTCAGGTAAATCAAGATTTTTGGAAAATCGTAGAGAACACTTTTACCATCAAATTTTCCGAGAGAATATTCCACGCCACCTTCGGTTATTTTAGAGGGGTTGTCCATAATCTTTATTTTTAGTGGTTCGCAAGTTGTCCTTGATTTGGGACACTTCTTTTTTGTTTGATTTGTTTTCCTCGTCGAATATTTCGGTTCTGTCCATCCAATTGATGGCTACCGCTCGCCAATCTCGAATTTCCTTTCCATCGCCAGTTTGCCAATTTCTGGTTTGGTAATGCTCATAGAATTTTTTTGCTTCATCAGCATCAAAACCTTTTTCTTCAAAAAAAATAAAAACGGCCTGCCTGCCCTTTGGTTGTTTTATATAGTTTTCTTGTTTGATATTGTTTGTATTAGATACCAATGCTTGTCCACCTATGGGACGGTGTAGGTTCACAACCTGTCCATTTTTGGGATGGTGGTGTCCCTCAAGCGGTACACCTCTAGGATGGTACTGTTCCGCAAGTTGTTCTAATATGGGATTGTATTGTCCCACAACTGGTTCATCACTTGTCCCAATAATGGCCATCTTAATTTTGCTGCCTTTGTATGGATTGTTAGAAGGGGAATAAGAAAGATATTGCCAAGAATCCAATTCCACAATACATCTATGGTACGTGGATTTTGAACCTATCTTGGCACAACGCATCAAATCCCTGCGGTTCACGTAAAATTCATCCATAAAGCGGCAACTGTTCCATTCTTGGAAAAGCGCCATATACAGACTGATATGGGTAGGATTTAGGCGGTCATCAAAATAGAACTTCTCAAAAGCCGCATTAAGTAGCTTTATATAGTTCATCGCTTAAGAGTTTAGACCGTGATGCACGCGGTTGGCTTCCATCACTTTTTGAATTTCCTCGGTATCGTAATAAATGATACCACCAACTTTAGTGTATGGTAATGTGCCATTGATACGAAGGTTTTGTAAGGTGCCTGGACTTACTTGAAGCAATTCCATAACCTCAGAGGATTTGAGATACTTTTTGAGCTTTCCGCTGGCTTGCTTTGTTAGTAGTTTTTTAATGTCATCGAGCAATTCCATTTTGAATTCCCGAAGGTCGTCTGTGGTAATAATACTTGTCGGCATAATAGAACGGTTTTAATGGAAAGGGACTATCTGGGTTTATGATTTTAAATGATAGTCCCTGACCTGATTTGACTTTCGTTCTACAAATTTGGATAAGATTATTGACGTTTCGTCAATAGTTGACCCAGAGGTGGGGTGTTTTTTTTTAATAAATTTTGATGGATTTTGTTGTTAATTTACTGTAGCCCGAATGTTTTAAGACATCAAAAGAATATAAATTTCACGAATTATTTCTTCGCAGATAAAATCCCAAGTTGGGTTCAACTTGGGACTATTCATCTGACTCCTCAAGCCGTTTTCTCAACACTTCTATCAACGCGTCCAAAAACTTTGTCTTACTGCATTTTCTGGCCCGTATCTCGATAAAGGTATGATAGTAATTCCCAAGGTCTATATTAAAGACTTGTTCGAACAGGGAGGCCAGCTCCTTGATATCAGCGGTACCGCTATTGATTGCACCACTGCTCTGCAGGGCGTATATCAACTCGATCAGTTCTGTTTTGCTTCCTGTCCAAAAAAGGTTTGATGGTTTTTTCATTGAATATAGTTTAGGTTCGTGGGTATTTGTATCCAGCTTTTCTATTTCCTGTTGCAGGTAAACGATCAGCATGTCATATGCAATAATGGTTGCTACGGTGCCGTCCTGACATGTAGAGAATTGTTCGTCGATAAAAAAGTGAAAAGATTCAGTTGATGAGCGCAGGTCGGATTTCCCCCTGACAAAATACAGTTCGTCCAAGGTAGATGCACCCCTGCGGTAATAATGGTAGAATTCCAGGTTGTCATTGAAATACACCTGCAATTTGTTTATCTGGTCGTTCAAGTATTTTTTTTGGAATTTGGCACTGCTCCTTGGCCGCTTGCTTTCAATGCTGAAAAGCTTGGCGTAGTATATTAATTTGCTCAAGATTTGCGGTTTTATGTGCTTAAAGAACCGTATTTCCTCCGCCAAGGAACGAAACCCTTTTTCTACGACCCGTTTGCGGAGGGTCTTTATGCACTTTTCCGTATGGGTGATGCCCGTCTCAGCTTTGTACAGTATATCCTGGGCACGGGACTCTAAAGTCTCCAATTTGGTTTCAAATTCGGATATTAGGTTTTGGTATTTCATACATATCCCTCTCCATTTATTGGTTTTAACTTGTTTCCAATATCCCCATAAGTTCTAGGGTGTAATTATCGGAGGTCTGTATGTATGCATACTTTTCTTCCACAGAAGCGCCCAATTTCCTTTTCTCGAAAGAGGCCGTCATGCCCAGGGCAATCTTTTTCATATTCAGGTCAAACGCTCTTTTTATGGTCTGATATAAAAGTTGCCTATAGGTATAAAACTCTTCTAAGTACTGGTAGTCCATCCCTATAAAAGCCGGAACATAGGTATGGTCTTTATTGTTGTAACAGAGCATCACCCCTATGAATTTTTCCGGATGTGCCTTCTCACATATGGTAATGAATTCCCAATTGGGGTGAGCGGACATATTATCAAACAGTTTTTTTGGAAAGGCAAACATATTAAGTCCCAAGTTATTCTGGTGAACATTGTTGTACAGTTCTTGGATCTGTTCCAATTGATTTGGGTTACAGGTTTTGAGTGTTTCAATTTTCAGCAATGGTTCTATAGCGAGTATTTCTTTCCGGACATGCCGCCTGTTCCTAGAGGAAAGATTGGCTACAAATCCTTCAATATCTTCAAATTCACTTAAATCGATATCACTGGAATCTGGCATTTTGACCCGCACAAACCCCTGTCCTTGAAAATAGGTGTGAAAATAAGCATCAGCTTTGAAATCCCTGAGTACGCTCATTTTGGATTTATGGCGTTGTTCTAACTGTTCCAACGATTGAATGAGTGCATTGAGCGCATCCTGCTTTAATGGATGCTTTTTATCAAGAAACAGGTGGCCCCCTTCAGTAAAAAGCGACCCCATACTCAGTACCTTTGAGGTAAGGTAATAAGGATTGGTCTTTCTTTCATCCTCTATTGTTTTTGATAAACTTGTGCTTGCCAGCATATCATCTTTCCAATATGACAAGGTCAAAAAGGTGGCCAGAATGGGTTGTTGTTCTTGGTCGTAGATAATTATATACCTAAAATCCCAATTGTGCTCTTTTTTGTTGTTTCCGCAAAACGTCTGCTCTAAAAATTTGAGCCCTTCCCAATCAAAGACCCCATCTTTTCCCATAAGCGTATCCCAAACAGGTTTACCAATTTTAGAAATAGTGTCTTCCATTTGCAGGGTAAGTTTCGGGTTCAGTTTATCCTTGCCCGTTGCTTTGGTCTTTAACTTAAAGGCTTGATAGACCCGGCGGATATTCGTATGGGTATCTTCCAAGGCTCTCGGGAAGTGGTATTCCATCGCCTCTACCAACCCCTTGATTTCCGCTTTTTGGTTGTGCCGGGAAATAGTTATCCTCACGCCCGTGTTTTTGACCGGTACCGCTGGAAATATCCCCAAGTTCACATAAAAGCCCTCTTTCATTAAACGGTTTACAAAATTATACCCAGTTTTGGGCATTCCGGTCCCTATATAGAAAACAGGTGAGGTGTTTTGGTCCACTAGCGGTAGGTCGGTCTGTTCCAACAGTTCGTTGAAGTACCCGATACGTTCCCTCAGCTCTTTTTGGAGCTCGTAAATCTCATCGGTAAGGTGGATTTCTGCAGAAGCGGTCGCTGCCGCAACCGAGGCCGGCTCCAATTGCGCCGAGAAGGTCAAAGGCCCCCCAAAGGTCTTGATCTCCTTGTACATTTTTTTGTTGGAACATGCCAGTACCGCCCCGCTTGCTCCAAAGGTTTTGCTCAGGGTTCCAAATAGCAAAATGTTTTCCGAAAGTTCCTTAAGTTCGCTCAATACATATCCGGTACCATTTTTCCCCACCCAGCTCATTCCATGGACATCATCATAGTACAGGTGTAGTTGTGGGTATTTTAAACTTAAAGCTTTTAGGTCTTGGATTGGGGCAAAATCCCCATACATGGAATAGATGCCATCGGCCATGTACCAGATTCTTTTCCTGGTCCGGGAAAGCGATTTTATCTTATCCTCCAGCATGTCCATGTTGTTGTGCCGGATCATATCAATGGGGACACTTCTGTTTTTCAAGACCTTGGCCGCACTCTGCACGCTCCAATGTACTTGGTGGTCCAGTATAATGGCATCTTGGTCCTTTACGGCACTGGGGATGACCCCTAAATGCCCCAACGTACTGTTTTTGGTTATAATTACCGGACAATTATACATTTCGGTCACCCTCTCTTCCAGTTGTCGGTAGAGCGGATTGGATATATAGGACTTCGAAAGCGGAAATTGAGTGCCAAACTTTTTAATTGCACTAATTGCTGCATCCTTTAACCGCTGGTCCTGTTCCAGGCCTAAATATCCCGTTGTCCCAAAATGGAACAGCTTTCTGTTCTTCACCTCAATGGTCCTACCTGAAAACTCAGTCCCTTCTGCATACAGGTGCAGTACACCTTCCTGCATGGCATCGGTAAACACCTCATTTACCGTGTCCAAAAAATTGTTGTGCTTGATTTTTGCCATCACTTTTCTTTTTGATGACATAAAATTTAGGGGCATTTGTTGTAATATAAAAAACGATCTTCCACATAATCCCTAACAGGTAACCTTTAATCCTTTATGGACAATTTTAACCCAACATTTAATAGGGATTGTGGGCAAATCACTATTTCATAAGTTGATAATTTCGTAAATTTATATTGAATACCAGTTTTCTATTTACCATGTTGGACTTTTTTGAAAATGATTATGCTACCTATAAGCTAAGCGATGGCATCTTAAGTATAAGATATCACAGCGGCGTGAGCATCGATTTTGATGCGGCCGTACAAATAGTCAAGGACCGCCTTTTAATGCAGCAAGGGGAACGTTTACCGGTTTTGTGCGATATCCGTGGGGTAAAGGAAATCAATAAATCAGCACGGGGCTATTTGGCAGCGGAGGGCTCGGTTCTGATCAAAGCAGCGGCATTTATCATTGAATCACCTGTTTCAGAGGTTTTGTCCAGTTTTTATCTCCGCACCAATAAACCACCGATACCAAACCGTTCCTTTCAATCAATTGAAGAGGCTAAAAGTTTTTTAAATAGCTTTTAACGCTATTATATAAAGCAACTGATTTAAATTTTATAGCTCCCTCGTTTTTTAGTTAACAAAATATGACTATTTGATAACTATGCCCTTTAATTGATGAAGTATGTCTGAAAGGTTAAAACATATCGAAAAAATGTTGATGGAAATCAGTGCCGGTAACTTTTTCTACCGGGTGGAACGGTCTGTCAAAGATGACGATGTGGAGGCATTGGTGGTCGTTTTGAACATGATGGCCGAAGAAATACAAGAAGCCATGGTGCACCAAGGGTATGTACAGGCCCACGGAACCATCAAGCACATGGTACAAATGAGTTTTATTCTTGATGCTAAAGGGTATATACAAGCCACTAACCAAAGAACCTGTAGTATTCTGTCCACTCTCTACTCAGAGATTATAGAAAAGCCATTTATTACTTTTTTGAATGAAAGCTCTAAGGTAAAGTGGCAAAATATCTGGAAGGTCCTTGAACAAAAAGAAGTTTTTGAGACTTCAGTGGAGTTAACGTTTAAGACCAAAAGCAACCTTGTGATCCCAAGTGCTTGTTATATTACCACTTTTAAAGGTGAAAATTCTGAACTAAAGAAAACACTCGTTACAGTAGTGCATCATTCCAATGATAGGGATAAACTGGAAAAGGATTTAAAACGAAGTGTGACAAAATCAAAAAAGAAAAAAGGGAGCAAAAACTCGTATTCTAAAAAACCAAAATTCCGTTTGAGCTTTGAGGATATTAAAAAATTAAGAAAAGGGCGTGATATCATCATAAACAACCTTGAGAAGGATTTTCCTTCTTTAAAAGATTTTGCGCTTCAAATAGGAACCAATGAGTTCAAACTTAAATACGGATTTAAAGAGCTGTATGGGACAAGTGTGTACCGTTTCTTGAAAAATGAGAGGTTGAGGAAATCAAAAATGTTGGTACAATATAGCGACTTGCACATAAAGACAATTGCACATATGATTGGGTTTAAAAGTGTTCCCCATTTTTCAAGATCATTTAAGAAACGGTACGGCTTTACCCCGAGTGCTCTTCGGAAAAAATCCATCTAATGTCAAGAGGTCAATTGTTCTTGGCCCTGAGCAAATCCCTTACCGACAAAAACAAATCCCTTATGCATAAATTTTAATGTAGAACTTTATCATATCCAATTAAAAGATATGATTCGCATTAAAGTAACATATTATTTAGCTGTAAAATTTATCAGCTTTCTTTTTGCCCTATTATTTACGTATGCCGCTACTAGCAAGCTTTTGGAATATGAAACTTTTACCCTTCAACTTTCACAATCACCATTGCTCAGTAGCTATGCTGGTATTGTGGCTTGGTTGATACCAGGACTGGAAATACTCATTGCTATATTTTTAATACTGCCACGTTATAGAAAAATAGGCATGTACGCTTCCTTTTTTCTAATGGTGCTCTTTACAACCTATATCTACATTATTCTTAATTATGCTGATTTTATCCCTTGTTCTTGTGGGGGCGTGTTGGAAAAACTGACATGGGAACAGCATATATTTTTCAATTTCGTATTTATTCTTTTCGCAATAGTAGCAACTATAATAGAGGGGTCGAAAAACATAAAAAAAATATCATTAATGCTGTGTCTACTAACTATTATTGGCATCGGTATAGTAACGCTTTTATTTTTCCTTTCTGAAAAGAAAATGCATAGGAATAACGCATTTATAAGAAGATATCAACCCCATCCGATTATAAGTATGGATACCTTGGATTTAAAGTATAATTCATACTATTTTGCTGGTTTTACAAAGGATCATATTTATTTAGGTAATTATACAGCACCTCTTCAAATACTTAGAGCCTCAAAAGACTTAAAAGACACTACTTTTTACAGAATTAACCTACCTATAAAAAGCGTTCCGTACACTACACCAAGAATTCGCATTCAAGACAGTGTCTTTATATTGACCGATGGCAGTGTACCCATTATTCATCGAGGAGATATTAAGAACTGGGAAATAGAAGAAACTATTAATACTATGGGCTATTTTACTTTTTTAGAGCCCATTTCTACTACAGAGTTTGCCATTAGAACGGTCAGCAGTTTAAACGAAAATATCATTTTAGGTCATATTGATCTATATGCATCAAATAAAACATCGCTATATCCTGAAATTTTAAAAGGTAATATGGACGGATATTTTGATAGAGACGGACAACTCTTGATGAATGAACAGATTAACAAAATAATCTATGTATACTACTACAAAAACGAATATGAGATTGTATCAACTGATTTTAAATCAGTAAAAAACTTTAAGACAATTGACACCGTAAGTATTCCTAAATTAGATATAAAGCAACAGTCCTTTTCCAAACAGAAGAGCTTGGGCAGTAATACTACCATTATAAATGGTTTGTCAGCTTCCTATGGAAAGAAACTCTATATCAATACAGACCGTTTGGGTAGGTATGAAACCAAAAAAGCTTTGGAATATTCATCTATTATAGATGTATATAATATTCAAAATGGAACCTATTTGTTCAGTTTCTATTTATATCGACACACTGGTGACAAGCTCCTTTCTTTTAAGGTTTATGGTAATTATATCTATGCCCTAATTGGCACCAAAATTCACAGTTTTCAGATTAAGGATAAGTATTTGAACCATGAAAAATAAAATGTTGTACAACGACAGGGGTAAGGTTGAAAACCTGTAAAAAAGAGTAGGCCGGAATATTAATTTAATTTTTTTATTATGAAAACAATACAGAAAAAATGGCTTTTACCAGCAATGGTATTTGCCTTGGCGATTGCAAGTGCTTTTGCCACGACAGTTGAAAAACCAAATTCTGCAGTAGTGAAAGGGTACATTGATGCCCCAACACCCTGTAAAATCTCAGTGAATTGCTCTTTAATACCAGGTCCTGCTTGTAAGCAAGGAACACAAACTGCGTATAGAATGAATTCGGCTGGTACGCTTTGTGACCAACCTGTTTTCAAACTCTAAACTAGAGTTGTAAATTTTAGGAAAGGCTGGAATATCAGCCTTTCTTTTTTATTTGAATTCTTCCATCCAAGGTGCTGCTTTCTCTTCTTTTAAATAATGATTGAACCAATCCCACATTTTGTAGGTAAGGTCAATTTGGTTTTCCTTTCCAAAAAAGGCGTGTCCCTCATCTGGATATAAAAGCATAATATGTTCTTTTTTTAATACCCTTAAAGCATTAAAAAGTTCTACCGATTGTTGCCAATTAACATTACTGTCTTTAATGCCTGTAATACTAAGTAATGGGGTCTTGATAGATTTTGCAAACATTATTGGATTATTGTTTTCATATTGCTGTGGTATCTCGAAATAGTTTTTTTCAAACCTCATGATGTGATTTAAAAACCTGTCTGATTGAGGTCTTCCCCATAGCCACGCCATTGAAAAATAAAAACTTGTAAGATCTTGAATTCCCGCTCCTGTAATGGCAGCTTTAAATATATCTGTCTGGCTTACGATAAAAGATGTTTCATATCCTCCAAAGGAATGGCCAAACAAACCCAAGCGGTCTTTATTTATATAATAATATTGCAATATCTTTTCTACACCTGTAGTTACAGACCTTAATGCCGATATACCCGGCTCGTTCAATTGATATGCAATATCGGGGCAAAAAACAAAATATCCATTAGTGGTGAAATTCGTTATATTCAAGTCAAAGCCCGTTAATAAAGATGGATTTTGGTACTTATGTAGCCTATCACTTAGTTTTTGATATATATACACCACGGTTGGATACTTCCTTTTAGGGTTGAAATCACTGGGATAGAACAGTGCTCCCTTTAAGGCTGTACCATCTGGCAAGGTATAATTCAAAAGCTCTGATTTTCCCCAATTATATTGAATGGCTTGTGGATTGCTTTGGAACAACAGCGTTGGTTTTTTTTCATCCTTTTTTAAGGCCATAAGTGCTGGTGGATTGTCAAACCGTTCAAGGGTATATACAAATACATTGCTTTCTGTTGCTTTTTTCAAATCGTTTACTTGTGCAGGTGCATATTCAAGTCTTTCTATAAGGTCATTGTTGTAAAGAAAAGAATAACCAGTTTTTCCGTTATTGATATGTTTTGTTTTTAAAGAGACCCCTTTTTTTAGGTTATAGGTTATTGTTAAATATCCGGCAAATGTATTGACATTGCCCGGAGGTTCAATTAACCTGTAGACTATTGCTTGTTCGTTACCACTTGTTAGCCGTTGGGCTTTTTGACCGTTGGGTGCTATGGCCCAAACATCGGATTTGTCGTATAATAGTATACTAGTTTCGCCTTCAGACCAACCAGGATTGCCATACGGTGGGGTAGGGCCTGACCAATCGTATTCTTCGTTTTTAAAAACCGCAGGGACACCCTTGCTGATATTTGTATAGCTGTAGTTCTCTGCATCGAACACCCACCAATCTGTTTCATCGAAATAACTTAAATACCTTCCAGTAGGGGAGACTTTTATAGGCATATTATGTTTTCTGTTAAGAACTAGCCGTGACGTTCCTGTCCCTATATTATATACATAAACTGGAGAGTCAAGGCCCCTATCACTACTAGGTTTAATATCATCTAATATATTATAGGAGTAAGTATATTTATTGCCATTACCCCATACACTTTTAGAACTTGTATCATTTCCTAAAATAAGCAATGTATCTTTTTTTATATCCCAAACTGCTAACTTAGGCGGACTCTTAAAATAAGATTCACTATCGGCCCGGGTCGGGTATATAACCTTATCCCTTGTATTCCAAACTTGGACCTTTGTTCCGTGATTGTTCACTTTTCGGTTATTCTCTATTTTTTGAATATGAAAAAAAAGTTTGTCTTCATCTTTTGAAAAATGCAATGTTGTGCTCACTGTGTTTAAAACTCGAATTGTATCTTGTACTAGTTTTTGAACATTCGGATTAAAAACATGGTATTGATTTGCATACGATATATTTTTAAACCAATATGCCCTGTTGTTATTGGGTTCTATATTTTCGAAAAAAGCCAATGAGGTTTTAGCCCCAAATGCTAAGTTTTGAAATGGGTTTTTACTTTCTTTTAATATCGTAATTGAAGCATTATTATCATCTAAGGAAATAGCCCCGACTGTGTATCCCTGATTTTCTTTTTGGATAAAAACCAACCGATTGCTTGTAGGGTTAAAAGAGTATTCTACCACCTTTGGAATTGTGGTCAAAAGCCCTTTTTCAATACTGAAAACCTGTAGCTCATTTTGAGTTTGTGCTTTATCTTTGACTTCTTTAATGCCTGCTAAATACTGGTTGTCATCACTTACTTTATAGGATTTAATATTGGGAATCCCAATTACAGTGTTTTTCTGAAGATCTAGTATTTTTAAACTATCATTTTCTATGAACAAAAAGTATTTTCCTTTTTTTAAAAAGGATTCACTCCCTGCAGAGGGAAAGTAGCTGGTGGTTTTATTAGTAATATTTTGTAATACCAACGTGTCTTGGCCACTTTCATAGTTCAGGTGATAGGAAGTCCAACCTCCATTAGGGGCTATTTTAACATCCAATAGAGTATGCCACAAGGAATAGTCTTGTGGTATTAACTCCTTTTTTTTGCCGGCCTGTCCCAAAAGTGGACAGGCCCAGCAAAAAAGCAAACAAAAAAATACCCTGACTGTGCTAATCCAAAGTAATGATTTAATGGGTTTTACTTTATTTTTCATTATTAATATCCCGGGTTTTGAGGTAGTAAATTTGGGTTCACAAGAAGTTCTTTCTCTGGAATTGGGAATACCCTATCTGTGTTCTCCCAACCTGGCTTAACGCTTTCTAAAGTTGTGTTCAACATAGTTGTGCGTTTAAGGTCAAAAAACCGATGGCCATGTTCGGTAAAAAATTCTACCCTCCGTTCCTTTAATATGGCCTCTAAGAGTTCTGCTGTTGTGGATGCTGTAGTGGCATTTAGCCCTGCACGTTGGCGTATTTTGTTTATATCATCTTGTGCTCCAATAGCGTTACCTAAATTTGCCCTGGCTTCAGCACGAATAAGGTATTGTTCTGCCAATCGCATCACTATTGAATACTCCACATTGCTACCATCGCCAGCTTGCTGTTTATACTTATAGGGGTGGTACCAAGTGTACGTACCATCTGTTACCTCACGCAACCAATTGATTTTTCTAGCATCATCTGTCTCAAAAGCATCTATTAAACCAGTAGTTACTGCCCTGGCCGGGGGCGGGGTTGTTTCAAAAATAAAAGTACGGGCCTCTAAAGTGTTTGTGCCCTCGAACCCCGGCTGGAACTGCCATAGGGTCGATGGGCTCTCCTTTAAAAAAACATTCTCAACAGCAGTTTCCCATTGTGAACTTCCAATAACATCCGATGCCCATTGTTCAGCTTCTGTCCAGTTTTCAGTATAAAGATACATCCTGGCAAGTAGTGCTTTGGCCGTTCGTTTATCTGGTCGTACGTGTTCACCGCTAGGATCGTTTTCGGGAAGCATGTTTATGGCTTCTTTCAAATCCGTGCTGATTTTAATATATAGACTTTCTAATGGCTCGCGTTTGGCCGTTTTGTTTTCATTATAATCTGTGCTGGTTATATAAGGAATTTCACCATAAAGCTGCATTAAATAAAAATGTATAAGGCCCCGAATGAACTTGACCTCTCCTATAAAAAGTCCTTTTTCTTCTGGGGAAAAAAAGGACGAACCCTCAACACCCTCTAATATGGCATTGGCAGCATATATTTGATTGTAGGAGCCATTCCAAAGTTCTTCAACGGTTGGGTTAGAAGCCAATAGAGCGTTATTGTAAAAAGCCTCTTCGGGCAAGGAGTTGGAGCTATAATAATCCAGTTCATCAGTATATTGCCCGAGGAGGTTGCTTAAACCTTGGGTATCGCCGGTTAAAAGCACATTATTGCGCAATTGTGCGTAAATGTTTACCATAGCAGCTTCAACTGTTTTGGAATCTGAAAAAATGGTTTCTCCACTCAGTAAATAGTTAGGTGTATCTACTTCTACAAAATCTTCACAAGAGGTAAAGCACAAGAGAAGTAATAACAGTAAAGCGGTCATGGGTTTTATTGAATGTTTCATAACGTATGTGTTTATTTTAAAATTTTAATTCTACCCCGGCATTGATTTGTTTTAAAGGGGGCAATTGATCTAAGGCCTGAGTCTCGGGGTCCATACCACGGTAGTCTGTTATGGTAAATAGGTTCTGCCCCAAGATATAGATACGACAACCCACCCCTAAAATGGGTTTAGTGGGTACGGTATAGGAAAGAGCTACGTTTTTTAACCTGATAAAGGAAGCATCGCCTACCGTTGCATTACTTTGTAAAAGCTGGCCATAAGCCGTGTAAGCAGCATCGTTAAACCCCGCAGTGTACTGTTGTGTTGTAGCATTGTCTCCCGGTTGTTGCCAATGATCGAGAACTGCGGTTGATTGGTTCACCATATCTCCCGGTAGGGGAGCCGTGTTTAGGTAATTATACCCGGTTTGCTTTACAAACTGAAACAAAAAATCCAGTGTGACCCCTTTATAGTTCACCGAATTACTTAACCCTCCATAATAGTCTATCCCAATATGGGTTGCCTTCTTCTTATCATCTGGGCTGGTTATAATACCGTTACCATCATAATCTTGAAAGGTATATAAGCCTGTATCAGGATCTACTCCTAAATAGTTGTACAGCAGTGCTATGTCTAAGGGTTCGCCTACCACATATTGGTTGGAGTAGGTTGACTCTGCCAACCCTGGAAAAGATATTAATTCATTTCTTGGAACAGTGAGTTGCACTGCTGTGGACCATTGTAATGCATCACTTTTAATATTGATAGCATCTAACTCTATCTCTAACCCCGTATTTTGTACGGTTGCATCAAGATTTCCCTGCAAAGAAGTAAAGCCTGTGGTGCCGGGGAGTGGGATGCCAACCAACTGACTTGATGAGCGGTTTTTGTAGTAGGCGGCAGAGGCCATTAAACGGTTTTTAAAAAAGCCAAGTTCTACAGCCACTTCAGTTTTTTTATTTGTTTCCCAACCAAAGTTTGGATTGAACAATTGAGAAGGTTGAAGTCCCGATATACCTTGATAGGAAATACCGCTTCCCACATAAGTATCTAAATATCCGTAGTTGCCTATTTGATCATTGCCACTTGTACCGTAACTAGCCCTAAGCTTACCATAGCTTAAAAATGGAAAAATATCTTTTATAAGTTTTTCCTTACCAAACTGCCAGGCGGTACCGACTGCGCCAAAATTGGCAAATTGTTTACCGGGGCCGAAGCGGCTGGAACCATCGCGCCTTCCAGTAAGGTTGAGGAAATATGTGCCTGCCCAATTAAGATTGACCCTACCATAAAGGGCATTGTATTTATATTGCTCTTCACTGCTTCCCAGAATATCAAGCTGTGAGGCAGAAGCAAGGTTGTAAATAAGGTCATTACTAGTAAAACCATAACCGTATTGGTACAGGCTTGTATTGACTTCATCTTGAAAAGTAGAACCCACCAACATAGACAATTTGCCTTTGCCCATTTTTGTTTTATATTCTAGTTGGGGCTCTATAATCCAAGAATCCCGTGTGCCTGCGTTTGTGCTTATGGAAGAAAAGCTACTGTCCAATCCAAAGGCAGGATCATAGATTGTATTGGGTGCTGTACGGCTTTCTTCTAAATTGACTTTGTTGTACCCAAGACTGGTCTTGACATTAAAGCCTTTAAAAAGATTATAACTAATTACTGCATTTCCCAATAAGGTGCTGGATTGTGAACGATAGTTGGCATTTAATTGTGCCAAGGGGTTCGAAAATGTACCATCTTCCCAATTAAGCTCTCCATTTTCATCATACAGGGCCGGTGCATTTGGGGGAAGCCCAAGTGCCGGGATAATAAAAGAGCTAGTGGGAAGATCGTTGTTGTCCAACACATAGTTTGCTGTAAATTGGAGGTTAAACTTTTTGTCTTTACTATCGTGCAGAAGATTTGCCAGCACTGAGCTTTTTCGGTATTCAAAATCACCAGGGAATACGGTGGTCTGTTTTTGATGACTTCCTGAAAGTAAAAATTTGGTCTGTTCGCTTCCACCCGTAAGAGTTGCTTTGAGATTATTGAAATAGGCTGTTCCCCCTAGAAGCTCTTCTTGCCAATCGGTATAGCGTTCTTGACTCCAAGTACCGTTGATATCATAGGCGTTAAATGGATATTCGTCAATACCATCGTTGGCAAAAGCCTCTTGGCGCATGGACAGGTATTGTTTTGTATTGAGCAAATCCATTTTACGCGTAATGGTACCCACACCAGTGCCAGTGTTTATCTGAAGCGTTGTCTTTCCCGCTTTCCCTTTTTTTGTTGTTATTAAAACAACGCCATTGGCTCCCCGAGAACCATATATAGCAGTAGCATCGGCATCTTTAAGTACCTCTATACTTTCAATATCGGTTGGGTTTATGCCATTTAAAGGGCTTTGAGAGTTTCCAAAAACAGTAGAAACAAAAAAATTGCCCAAAGACTGCGCCGGATATGGAACCCCATCTACAATGTAGAGTGGTTCGCTACCTTCTGGGCGTATGCTGTTGCGCCCCCTTATCCTTATGTTGAATCCACCTCCAGGCACACCTGTGTTTTGGGTGATCGACACACCGGACATTCGCCCCTGCATGGCAGCTAAGGGGTTGTTGACCGGTTGGTTCTCTATCTCATTTGCCGAGACAGCGGCAATGCTTCCCGTTTTTTCAGCATTGGTTACGGTATAATAACCGGCATTAATAATAACCTGTCCTAAAGCAGTGGCATCTTCCAGTAATTTTACGTTGATAATTGTTTTATTACCAACTGGCTCATTGATGGGCTTAAAACCCAAGAAAGAAAATACTAAGGTGTCTTGAGAAGTTGCCAGTAATTCCCAGCTTCCATTTAGCTGTGTGGTTGTACCCCTTTTTTTGTTTTTTATTAGGACGTTGACTCCCGGTAGAGGATTATTCTCTATGTCTGTAACTGTCCCCGAAACAAGTTTATTATTTACTTGAGCGATAGGGTAGATAGTGACCGTAAAAAAAACGATTATACACAAAGAGACCCTTACCACAAGGGTTGGTTTGTAGTTATTTTTCATACTTTTGTATTGATTAGATTAGACAATAATTTAATTAGGGCCTTTTACACTATGCGCAACAGGGTGTGGGGGCCTTTTTTAATGGTATTAACTATTAGTTTTTATCCATAGGCAGGTATAATTGGTTACTTGCAACACTCAAAAAGAATAAAGAAACAGGGTGCTTTGAAGGAAATTTGAAAGAAAATTTTGTGCCGAGCCAAATACAAAAAGGCGCAGGTCTCAACTTATCTGACTTGGGGTACTGGTTACCTTGCACACAGATAAGAGAGCCCACGCCCGGGTCGTGAGCAAACTTACTTATCCTCTCGCGTGCTAAAAATTACCAGTTTTCAAGTCGAGGTTCAAAGCAATTGCTTCTAAAATTTTGCTTTAAGAAGAATCGCAAATATATGTTATTGAGACAAATATAGTAATATTATTTTAATATTGGGATATATCCCAATATAATATTAGACAAATTCTATGAAATTGTTTCAAAAGTATGTAGCAATGGATATCACGAATGATGTATTAAAGGAAATAGGGAAAAATATTATTGAACACAGAAAGAAAAATAAGCAAACTCAAGAAGATATCAGTTTTTTTACAGGAATTGAAGTCTCTGAAATAAGTAGATATGAAAAAGGAAAGATAAATCTAACGATTAGTACACTTTTAAAGTTTTCACAAGCGTTAAATATCCATCCTAAAGAACTGTTTGATTTTGACATACATAAGCATAAAATTGATATGTAAATCATCAATTTTTTATCCAATAGCAATCTTATAATTTCCTCTTCTCAAAAGCCATTTTGTATAAATTTAGAATAATACATTTTTATTATAACTAATTATTTATCTTTATACCCATAAAGGTATAAAAATAGCATTTTTATATATATTATACCCATAAAGGTATAATTAATCTATTCGGATAGTATATTACACCCGAAAAGGTATAACTATGAAAGACTGGGACAGACATAATAGAATTGCAGAATTTGTGCGAAACAGACGTAAAAAATCAAATCTCACCCAGATAGCATTAGCTGATATGACAGGTGTAGGTGTTCGTTTTGTACGCGAGTTAGAACAGGGAAAGCCAAATTTAATGACAGATAAAATTAATCAAATCCTGTTATTCTTTGGCCATACATTAACACCAACCCCCATAAGCGATGAGACAAGGAGAAATTTGGGTAAATAAAAAATTAGCAGGACTATTAACCGAAGATGATGATGGATATAGTTTTAGTTATCAAAAAGAATATTTAAAAAATAAAGAGTCCTTGCCCGTTAGTTTAACCCTGCCACTGAAAGAAAAGGCTTTTTATTCAGAAACACTTTTTCCTTTTTTTGACGGCTTAATTCCAGAAGGTTGGTTATTAAACATCGCACAAAAAAACTGGAAGATAAATCCTCGTGATCGAATGGGGCTGTTATTAACTACTTGCAGAGACTGTATTGGTAATATAAGCGTTGTCGAAGTATGAAATATTGTTTAGCCTGTCATAAAAAACTAGAGGGAAATGCGAACTATCACAAAAGTTGCCTTAAAGCATTTTGGCAAGAAGACACGCCTATTTTACAGCTAAAATATAAATCAACTCAAATAGAGGAATTAGCAAAAGAAAATGTAGCCCAACGTTTAATAGTAACAGGAGTGCAGCCTAAATTATCTTTAGGTTTTACAAAAGAAGATGGTAACGACCGGTTAACCATCGTAGGTGCATTAAATGGCAGGTACATTCTTAAACCTCCTTTTTCTCAATACCCAAAAATGCCTGAAATTGAAGCATTATCGATGCTCCTGACAAAATCTTGTGGAATTGATACAGTTCCATTTATATTGATTCCATTAGAAGATGGAGAATTGGCATACCTGACCAGACGTATTGATAGAACAGCTGACGATAAAAAATTACCAATGGAAGATGCTTGTCAATTTACAGAAAGACTAACAGAGCATAAATACCGAGGCTCCTACGAGCAAATAGCAAAAGGAATTATTGCGTATACAGAAAATCCATTATTGGAAGTAGTAAAATTTTACCAGCAAGTTATAGTTTCCTTCTTATTAGGTAATAGCGATATGCATCTAAAGAACTTTTCCTTATTAGCATTAAAAGATAGTAATTACCAGTTAGCCCCCGCCTATGATATGGTAGCAGTAAATTTATTACTACCGGAAGACAAGGAAGAATTGGCATTGAATCTTAACGGGAAAAAAAGTAAATTAAATAGAAACGATTTTAACAAAGCAATGAGTAGAGCGCACATACCTAAAAAGGCGATAGAAAACCTTTGGAACAGACTCGAAAAAGGAATGAAAAATTGGCAAGAATTGATTAAGAATAGCTTTTTGGATGAAGGGCAAAAAGACAAATTTTTAGAACTTGTGAAAGTAAATGCTAAACAAATAAATTTACGTTTTATTGAATCAAATAAATTATAAATCGTGGATGAGGCAAGTATTATAAATACTCTCAAAGCATTATTATTCACTGTATAACATAATCTTACTCTGCTCTTTTGTTCTTTCTGATTGTATTTTAAAGTGATTAACTTTTATAAAAAGCTAACTTGAATTATATAAATACGTTCCAGTAACTTTTCCTTGTCCTGAATAAGAGCTATTTAATAATAAAATCTAATAAGATTAAATCTTAATGAAGTTCCAAGTGAGGTAGGTTTCAGATAGATATTAATTTTATGTGCTATTTATGAAGTACTTTGTTTTGTTTTCACTTCAATTGAATTTTTCATTCTAGTGCGAAGTACTTTCATATCTTCACTCACTTTCATATCCAAAATTTTAGCATAATGCTGAGTAGTTTTAAGGTTGGTGTGACCAAGCATTTTACTTACAGACTCTATCGGAACACCATTCGTTAGGGTTACTGTTGTGGCGAATGTATGTCGTGCCAGATGGAAGGTTAGATTCTTTGTAATACCTGCTAATGTTGCAATCTCTTTAATATAAGCATTCATTTTTTGATTGCTAAGAACAGGTAGCACCAAATCTTTTTCTTTCAGCAGCTCATTGTCTTTATATTTATTAATGATGACTTTGGCAATGGGTAAAATCGGGATGTTACTCCTGGTATCGGTTTTAGAACGTTTGGTTTTGACCCATTCTTCACCATCGGCGCCTAGAACGATATCACCTCTATTCAATTTTTTGACATCGGCATAGGCCAGACCCGTAAAACAGCTAAATATAAAAATATCACGTACTTGGTCGAGCCGTTCCATTTTTAATTCGAGTGATATGATTTTTTGAATTTCTTCTTCAGTCAAAAACTCACGCTCAACGACTTTCAATTTTCCTTTCCAATGAAGAAAAGGATCTTTATCAATCCAATCATTGGCGTGAGCAATCCGTATAATCTTTTTAAAATTAGTAATGTATTTGATTGCGGAGTTGTGCGCACACTTTCGAGTCGTTTTAAGGTAGTATTCCAGACCTGTGATGAACTTATGGTCTACATCCTGTGTAGGAATATCATTTTTCTTGTATTTCTTCTTAATAAAGCCTGCTACGTGTTTTTTACAAGTACGATAGCGCTCAGCAGTTCCGGCAGCGAAATCTTTGCCAATAAGACTATCAACTTCATCATTATGTTCTTGAAAGATTTCGCTGCC